>Ga0102865_1000224_pt1 | contig 15710 bp, 10 predicted proteins | sample Colrivmet1449C02_FD_78440 | JGI IMG/M metagenome (GOLD analysis project Ga0102865, IMG submission 78440) | Estuarine microbial communities from the Columbia River estuary - metaG 1449C-02 | ecosystem: Environmental > Aquatic > Marine > Intertidal zone > Estuary | place: USA: Columbia River...
AAAAATTTAAATTTTGAAAAACTTGAAAAGGCAACTCCTAATAATACCCCTGTTAATATATTAGAATATGATTTTAATAAATTATTAGAAAAAAATATAGAATTTAGTACTAAATTAGCAAAAATTATTAAAGATAAACAAGTGAAAAATAATGCAATTGCATCAGATTCATCATATACTGATAATTTAAAAAAAGAAGCTTCGAAATATTTTGATACTACAGATGCTGATGAAATTGCGAATATTTGGTCAGTAGAAAATATAGAATTAGATGAAGAAGATTTTAGTAGATTAAGTGATCAAGACCAAAAATTACTTTATTCATTTGGTGCCCCAAAATAATACATTGTTGATAAAATAATAAAAATATTTTAATACATTAAATAAAGACCTTTTATATAATGAATTTTATATTTAATAATATTGAAGAACATTTTAAAGGTGCTGGCAAATCATCATCTAGTACATCAGCAACAGTGGCATTTACAGCGTTATCTGCATGCAGACAAAAATTCGGTGTAAGTCAATGTCAAACAGAAGAAGCAACGTTTATTGAAGCGCAAAAAATAGAAGAAGAACAAAAATTGCAAGGTCCTTCAAAATTATTAAATCTCGATACAGCAAACGATGTTTATGGAATTTATAAATATAATGGTGTAGATTATTATTTTAAAATAATTGTAAATAAAGCAGGAAAAAAATGTAATATTAACTATAATGATGTTAAAAAAATTAATAGTAGTTTATATAATGATATAATAAGTGAGAATAATGAACAAAATATTATGAATGGTGGTGGAAAACCTAATAGTTTTAATATTTTAGGGACTAATGGAATATTTGGAACATTTACTTTAAGTTCGATTGATAATAATATTAAAAAATCGTCTGATATGTTTGGAGATGTATTTGGATACGCCTTAAATCGTTTGTACTTATTATTTCCTAATAATTTATATAACGCGTATGATAAAAATTCTTCAAACTTATATATATTAGCGAGTAATAAATTGTACGAATTAATATTTTCATTAATATTTATTATATTTTTAATTATTGCTATCTTAATTACATTAGATATTCTAATTTCTATATTTAAGATATTTTTTTTAAATAATACTAAACCTTCTGATGATAATACTCCTGATCAATTAAAAACTTACCAGCAAAAATTATCATTAATGATTAGTAAGGCAAATGATGAAAAATATACTCCACAATCTCTTATGTTGATAAAACCAGAACATATACATTTAATAATAATTCCAATATTTATTATAATTTATTGTATTATTCATAGTGTAATATATTATTATTTATTTATTAATAGAGCATATTATAAAATAACAGAATTATATAATAATTTAATTACACCAGATGAAATAATAAGAAATGAAGTTATAAAATGTTTTAAAAAAAATATTATAATATTTATAACACCATTTAATGGAAATGTAGTAAATAAAGAGTTACTTTTATTATTTCAAAATATATCCTATGGTAAAGAAATTGACATATCTAAGGGTAAATATTCTGTTATTGATATAACTGTAAATGATTATAAACTTCAACATAAAAATTTTGAAGATAAAATGCTAAGTATTAATAAACATTTTACATATACTGAATACAACTATAATGGAAATTACTATACAAAAGAATTTTTTGAAGAATTTAAAAAATTATACAACAAATTGGGAAAGAACTATAAACATATACATAACAGTCGTATACAAGGGGAACATTCAACTTTGGAAACTATTCATAAGCATTCGCATAAAAAAGAGGAAGATTATCAACAAATGTTGAAGTTATTATTAACAATATATATATATTTTATTGAATGGAATAATAACGACCCTTATATACTAATTAAATTGAATAAATTAATATTTGGAAGAGTAGCAAATATAGGGGTTGCAGAAGTTGATGAAGATATCGAAAATACTTTAACTTTTAGGGATATAATACCTTATCATTTAAATAATTATAAAGAACCTAATATTGTTAATATATATAAAGGCGTTTGTATATTTTTAGAAGGATCTCACGATAGTAATATAATGCAAAATCCAGTAGATAAAACATATACTTTTACAAATGCGGATTTTCCATTAAATAAATTTAATGATGCTTTTGGTAAAGTAAGAAGATCTAAATTAAATGGTCCAGAATATCCTTTAAATTTATATCTGGCATTTGAGATGGGATTAAATATATTAATAATCTTAATAATTTTAATTCTTTTAAAAATTATGTCAAAAGGAGATAATACCGAGTTTAATAAAAATATTACAAATGCACAAACATTAGCGATGTGGATAGTTACACAAATTGGTATTTCTATATTTGGTATTATAAATATATTAAGATTTGTATAATAAAATATTAATATTAATATTAATAAAGGATATATTATGGATACAATGGTAAAAGCTATATTAGAGAGAATTATAGACGCGATATTATATATTTATGTAATAATTATGTTTATAGTTTCAGTATTATTATTATTAAATACTATTTTAAATATTATATTATATAATTATTATAAATATGATGACAAAAAGATAGATTATAATAATAAAAAATTATATGTACACGAAACACTTTCGTACAAAATATTTATAAGTCAATTAAAAGATAATTTAAATAATTATAATAATTACTATTTTACATTAAATAGAAGTAGTGATTTATTAAAAATATTCATTATATTTACAATAGTGATTTTTTCATTATTTATATTATTTGATATTTATATTTCAATAATATCTAAAAAGAATGTTTATGAAACTAATATTATGTGGATGGTGATAGGATTTAGTGCAATTTTTTATTTAATATATTATTCAATATTATTTTGTGTTAATTATTATCAATTGATTATTGCAATAATGATTATATGGTTTTTAACATCAGGAATGATATGGTATAAAGTAAAAGACGATTACTGGAACGATGATATAAAAGAAGGTAACGAAGTATCACCAACTGTTAGTTTAAATTATATATTTGTGACATTTTTTTCCAATAAACCTGATTTAAAACAATTTTATATTATAATAATTGCGTTAGTTTTTATAATGTGGGTATTATTATTAGTCTGTTTTGGAATATTAGATGGAACTGTATTATATGAACCTATTGTGAGAATACCGAACGCCATTAACTATGATAACTATTGTTATAATGATTGTGATATAAAAGCTGATTTTAAATTTAATTCATTAGAAAATTATTTTCATAATCATTATTTGAAAAATATGTCTAAGGAAAGTCTTAATAGTTTAAAAAAAAGATTAGAAGGTTTTAATATTGATACTATCGACGCTTTTGCTTTTATCGACGATGATATAGAAGAACTTAAAAATTGTATAAATGAAATTATATCAATGTCTAAAATTTTAAGACAAGATAAATATATTAAAGACTATAACGAAACTAGATTAGATTTTATAAAATTATTTAGAATATTTTTAGATAATAAAATTATACATTGTTATAAAAATAATTTAAATAGAGATAAAAATGAAAATGATTTACACAAAGATTTTAACTATCTATTTAATATGAATGAAAATGTACCATACCAACAAACCTATAATATTGATAATGTATTAATTGGTGCATTTCCTCTAGAATATGTTTTAAGTATTAACTCATAATACTTACTTATTTTTATAATATTAATGATTTTTTAAATAATTATTATATATATATATGATAAATATAATAATATGACAATTAAAGAGTTTCAAATACCTTATCTATTTATGTTAAGACAAGAAAATGAAGATAAAAACAATGATTATAATTATAGACTGATATCTAACATTTTTTTAAACGAGAGTAATTTTGACCCTAAAAATGACCATTATTTATATATATTTGGGTTATTTCCATGCAAATATATTCCATCAGCATATATTCCTTTTAATTATAAAAAATTATTGCAAAATATTAAAAGAATAAATCCTAAAGATATAAAACTTTCTGACATATTTACTAACGAAAAACCAGCAGAAGAATTAAAGAAAAGAATTGAAAAATTTATAAATAAAGATGCAATATATAATAAGTTAAATTTATCACAATTTGCTATTATATTAATATTTTATTGGTCTATTATATTATTACTATTTAATTATGTTATTTTATATTATTATAGAACTGTATTTAATTATATGCTCGCTGTAATTTTATTTGGATTATTGTTATTTTCAATAATATGGAAAATGATATATACTATACAAAATTAATATTTTTATCTATAATACCTATAAGGAAGTATTATTTTTTAATATAATGGATAAAAAAATAGAATTTGCAAAAATATTATCAAGTAATATAGATGATGAAGACTATAATGTAAATAAAGAAACAGAGTTAGATTTAATAGACAGTTTAATAAAAGATATTGATTTAAAAAAAAATTATAATGCTCGGTATAATTTTTACATGAATTTTATTAAAATGTATAATCAAAACCCAAAAATTATTAAATATATTTATACTAAATTAAACGCAATAAAAAATCTAAATGAAAATGAAAAGGGGTTATTGGGAAAATTAAATTTTGCAACTAAAAAAGGAGGATATGCAAAAAATGTATCTAACAGTAATGCTATATTAAATGAAAAAATTATTCAATTAATAAATAAAATTAAAATCGGTAAACAAAAAAATATAGATGTAAAAAATTCTTTGCATAAAAATATAAAGGATTTAATAATAAGTGTTTATGGTAAAAATATTAAAGAAGAATATGTAAATAAGGTTGTTAAAAATATAATAAAAAAAGGAGGAGGAATTGCAGACTCAAAAGATAAAAAAGAAATTATGCAAAAAATATCATCAACTATGAATGAGTTATTTAGTAAGGATAAGGATGTTAACATTACCAATAATATAACAAAAAATGAATTTATAACTTTAATTAAAGATATAACAAATAATTTGGAAGAAAAATATAAAAATATTAATGATATAAATGATGAAATAGATAGAAGCATTTATCCTATAATTGAAGATATTGGTAAAATAGCTGCATCTGCATCTCCTACAAATGTTGCTGCAAATCCAACAAATCCAACAAATCCAACAAATCCAGCAAATCCCTCAAAAATACAGACAATAGCACAACAATTAAATCAAAGAGTTGTTCAAGATCCTGTTCAAAGAATACAAAATGCAAATTCACAATCTACGACTTCTCCATCGTCAAGTTATTATGGTTATTCGCCAGATTCAAATAATACATCTGTAGAAAACAAAGTTCAGAATGTAGTTAATCTCCGTGATAATAACAATGATACATTTAGAAAAGTTGTAAAGGTCTTACAAAAACATTATGAATTAAAAAATTTAATAAATTTTAATAATAAAAATTATAGCGATGATGATAATAAAGAAAAAAATGAATATAATAATCCAATATTACAATTAAATTATGATATAGATGTTTTTAATGATAATGAAAATGCAGATGAAAAAGATTTAAAAAAAATTAAAAATAAATTAATTTCTTTTGAAAATAATCCAAATAATCCTTATGTGCATATACCAATATCTTTTGAGGATAGGTTTGTTTTTATATTTACAACATTTTTAATAAGATATGTTTCTTTAATATTAATACAATGGTCTATTGATATTAATATAATAAAAAGTTTTGAAGAAGGTTTTATATATTACGCTGTATTATATATTGCGATATTTTGGTTCTTTGTTTTATTTATAAACATTGATAATACTTTTAAAGTAGATTATATGAACATAGGTAATGCGCTTAATAGTATTCGTTCCTTATTTTATTATTTCTATATGGGTACAAATGGTATAACAAGATTATTAGTGCATTCGTGTATAATATGTGTATTAATTGTAGTACCTGTTATATTAAATATTAAAAAATACAATAATTATACAGATGAAGATGAAGGAAAAAAAGAGAAACTTATATCATATGAAGAAAGAAAAAAATTAAATAAATCACTATCTTTGTTTACTATATATTTATGGATATTAACCAGTATTATAGCAACAAAATTTTAGTAAAAAGTTATATCTAGTAATTATAATAGAGTTTATCAATAATTATATGGGCGAAAGAATAGACGCATTACATATATTTACAAATAATTCAGGAGATTATAATAAACTTCACGATGGTGAACCTATAGGTGAAAGTATCATATCTGATTTACGACAATATTTTATATTATTATTTAAGAATGATTACAGGTATGACTATTATAATTGGCAAAAAATAGAAAAAAATAAGGAACCACCCGCCAAATGTTATTATAATGTAAGTTATGATAATGACTTTAGTAAAATTAGAAATAAAATTATAAAATATATAAAAGAAAAAAAATTTGATGATAATGTTGAAATACCTGACAAAGTTTTAAATTCAATTGCAAATGTAAATTTTATTAGAGATGAGTCTTACATTAAAGGTAAATATCCTTACATTAAAATAGAAAATAAGGGTGTAGATAGTTATTATATTCCTAATATAATTACTAATGAAAATTATAGAGAAAAGGCAATTATCGCAAGTGATTTAAATAAACTTAATAATATGTTTAAATCTTCTAATTATAAAGATATTGACGAATTTGTTATTTTAGATTTTTATAAAGAGTTTAAAAATAAAATAGAAATTTTAAAAAATAAAATTATAACTGATGATGATGATATTAAAAAATCTATTAGAGAAGACATAATTGATAAATTGAAAATAATATATAAGATTGATAAAAAAAAATCTAATAAAAGGAATGATAGAATAGATACTGAAATTGAAAAAATTATTACAGAACGTGCATCAAGATTAGCGGATTTAAATCTAATGAAAAATTATAATGAAAAGGTTGGTGGTGGTAAAACATTATCAATTGATTATTTAGATACAAGTTTATCAAATATTTTTAAAGAAATTAAAAATATTAAAAATACTGATATACAATTAAATGAAATTGATAAAGATATATTATACAGTATTAAAAATATAATTAATTCAGAAGAAGATATTGATGATATTGTTAATATAAATAAAATTAAAATAGATGGAGAAAAAAAAGAAGGAACAATAAATATTAATACAGAATGTGAAGCAAATATTAATAATATTACAAAAATAATAAAAGATAATAGTGTTAAAAAATACAAAAAATATTTAGCATTAATAAACATTTTTGATAGTTCTAAAAATAATACTCAATCCGGTGGTGCAAGTATACCTTTTGCTAAAAAACCTTTATTAGAATCGCAAAATATAAAAGTTCCAAAACGGGTAGAATACCCATCTAACAATTCTACAAATCAAGTTACAGATTATCAAGTTGTAAATAACCCTACTTATCAAAATAGTAATACTAATAACAACCAAGAATTAATATTAATCGATACTATTTTACCAGAATTAAAAGAAATTTATGTTAATTTAATAAATATATATACATCTATAAATAAAGGTAACGAAGAATACGGTAAGGCATTAATAAATGAAATATTAAGAGAACCTGAAGAAGAATTTTCTATTAATCTTAAAAAAATAAAAGCAGATACAGAACAAGCAAAAACTAAAATAAAAAATTCAAATGAAAATGAAAATGAAAAAGATAATGACGAATTTGAAAGAAGAAGAAAAAAAAAAGATAATGATAATATTGTGTATTCGAGCGATACCCAATTAACTGTAGAGATAAATTATAAAATTGCTAATTTAGATAAATTAAAAAAATATCTTGAAGAAAAAAAAAAAGAGTTAATTAAAGAATTGAAAAGATTATATACAATTTTAATTAAATTGAAAAAAATACCTTATGCAACTGAATATCACGAACATATATTGGCTATTATAAATAGGTATAAACTTAATTTTGTAGATACTACAAATGTAGATAATTGTATAATTTTAAGAGAATTAAATGAATATATAACTAAGGTTGCGATATTATTTCAACGCGCAGAAGAAAATAAAGAAATAACAAATAAAACTGCATCAATTTATAATAGTAAAATTGATATGAGTAAATTAGATAAAAATACAATAGATATTAAATATAGCATTCAAAAAGAATTAACAGAAGGAAAGGAACTAAAAGAATTACATAATTTAATAGATATATCTGATAATAATGATTTGTATACTATTATAGATTTATTAAAAAATGCTTCTACTAGTGAAAATATTAACGAATCATCTGCCTCGAATACCAAAAAAAATAAAAAGGTTCAAGATGAAGAATTAATATATGAAACATTATGGGATGAATATACAAAGGGTATTAGTAATAATAGCAAAGTTGCTAATCCTGCTGCACGTTATTTTACATATTTAGAAGAAGGTGAAAAATTAAAAAATAGTATCATATTAAATGATTTAGACCCTGAAATTGTTCTTAAAGTAAATATTCAAGATAAAGCAATATTTATTTTATTAATTTTTATAATAAGAACAATATCAATTGCAATAATTGAACTATTAATAGAATATAATATAATAAAAACATTACAATATTCCGTTATGATATATGCATTATTATATATATCAATGTTATTGTTATTTATAATATTTATTAATTTAGATGCTTATAAACTCCGTATTATATTTAATTACTTAAATACACATGCTAATACATCAAATGTTATAATACATTTAGTATTATTTAGTATTTTTGCATTTCTTGTTATTATAATAATTCAATCTGATAATTTTATCAATAATGCTGGTGATATATTAGATTATACCTATATATATAATTATATGTTCGATTTCAGTTATAACAAAGTATTTAAAGGAGAATTTGAAAATAATATTAGTCCAGATGAAAAAATAAAATTATTATATCGTATAGATATTGTATCAATGTTAATCTTTATATTTACTGCAGTATTAACTTTATTAATATAGTATTACTTTTATTTTGCTATTTTTGAACGATACTTCAAAATTATTGTATATTGCGCTTTATAATTTAATATTGTACCATCAATATAATCAATTATATTTTTATCGCTTAGCACAGTTATAACATTATTATTAATTTCAATAATTTTTAAAATAATATCTTCGTCATCAATAGTTTTTAATAATATATTATCATATTTGTTATTGTATTCTAAATAATACTCATTAAATAGTACAATATCTTTCATATCTATTGTTATATTATATTGATTATTTTCTAATGTTCTAGATATTCTATTAATATTTATATTATCTGTTCCAAGATTTAATTTGTTATTTAAAAAATCTGTAAACGAAATTACCCAATCTTTATTAGTTAAATTTATAAAATTATTCAAATTATCCTGATCTCCGTTTATCATATCCCATAAATCCCACGAACCATTATTTGTATTTGCATTACATAATATAAATTGAAATTTTTGAGTTTTTTTGCCATCATCTATTATCATATTAATATATGGTGTAATATTTTTAATATATTTAGGCATTAATAATTTTTTGGGCTCGATAACATTTTTATTTAAATCAATATTAATTGAAAGAGTTAAATCATTTCTATTATCATAAATAGTCCAATCTCTATTATAACTATTAATAATTAAATTTTTATAACTTATGTTTTTTTTATTATTTATTATACTTTCCATTTTTTCAATAATATATGCGACTAATTCTATATTATCATTTGTATTAGATGATATAGGGTTGTTTATAAGAGCATAAGTAGAATTTTTATTAAATTTATTTTCAATATTATTTGCAACATTTGGTATATCTGGTTCTTTTATAGAATCAAGATTTACTATTGTATTTAATGTTTTTCGTTTTTCTTCTAATTCTATTACTTTTGATAATAAGTCTTCAGTATCATATTTATTATTTATAAGTTCTCTTTCTACCTGTTCTGGTTGATATATTATTTCTTCTTTTTTATTTATAATATTTTTTTCTACATAATCTTTTATTTTTGTTAATGCAATAGTGTTGAGTTCTATAAGTTTAACAACATTTTTTATTAATATAGCATCATTGCATATTGATAATATAATATTTTCTATTATTATTAATAATTCTTTATTATCAATATTAATGTTGTATTTATCACTAATCATCTTTTCTGAAGCAATAATTATAGTTTTCTTGTTTTTTTCCTGTTTAAAATCATCTATAACCCCCATTTGGGATATTTTAGTCTTATTAGTTGCAAAGAAAATAGAACTATCTAACTAATTGCACTTATATTTTATTTTGCATATTTTTTGATTTTAAATATTTTTTAAAGTTAGGTCTATATAAATATTTTCTACTTTCTTCCATAGTTTCGTCTTTAATATTTTCTGCTTTTATTATATACTGTATAAAATCGGAATATTGATATGGGGATTTAAAATTTAACTCCTTATATTTTAAAAGGGCATTTAACCATCTTATTTGAAATGCCATTGAAAACATACCACATTCTGTATTTTTTCTTTGATGTCTAACATTATTATTATGAATATTAAATACTTTATCTGGATATTTTATTTTTAATTGCGCTTTAATATTTTTTAAAAATTTTAAAATATATTTAGGAATAGCAGATGCATTGCTATCATAATAATAGGAACCATAACATTTTATTTTAGGATCTATTATAATAAATGTGGATGTCCAATGAGAACCCGGTTCGTTATGTTTATCCAAATTTGTTATCAATCCTATATATTTTATTTTTTTATTAATATATTTATTTATATCAATAGAACATATTTGACTGTATAAGCATCTGCCAAATTTATCCTCTTCAGAAAAATCTATAGGAAATACACCTAAAAAACAGAATTTATATTTACTATCATTGTTATATTGTATCATTACATCTTCAATATCATAATTTGATAACCATTCTATAGGGTTTGCATACCATTCTTCTGGCATTTCAGGTCTTAACTCCTCTTTTTCAATGTTCATTATTATTTCTTTTGTTCGTTTATCTTTTGATATTTCCTTTATTGCTCCGGGCCAACACCAGTATTCTTTATCATTGCAAATAGGTTTAATTTTATCATTTAAAAGTTCAGACAATTTAGACATAGAATATGTTTTTTTATATACTATTTTATCTTCTTTATTGTCGTTCCAAGCATTTATTAATTTTATTAGCGATTGCTTACTAAATAAATTTGGATTTTTAATATTTTTTGGACTGGAATATTTAATACTCATTATTTCAATATCGTCTATATTATTATAATAAAAATATTATTACATCAAATATATATATTAATATTTAGGGTCATAATGTAAAATATGTATAAAAATAAAAATTGATATATATATAAAAGTAATATTATTTATAATAATGGGTATAAATGAAGATTTGCGCTCTTTTATAAATAAATACCGCGTTGAGAAGGGAAAACCTTTTACCAATACAAGTATTGGATCTCCAAAGGTCAGTCTTAATATAGCGAGTGAAAATTATGATGAATTTATTAATTTATATAGTTTAGCGCTCACTAATGGTATTCAATTATATTTTACAGAAAAACCGTTAGATCCTAGTCCTTTGCGTGTTGATATTGATTTTCGTTTTGCTATCCCCGATGATAAATCGGGAATTTACAGTTCTCAAACTTCAAATTCTTCATTAAATAATAATAAAAGATATGAGAGATTATATAATGAAGGTCATATATTTAAAATTTTAGATGGATATTATAACATTATTTCTAAATATCTTAATATAAGTGATGAAAACACTATTGCGTATGTAATGGAAAAACCAAATCCTGTAGAATTTCGTAATAAATTAAAAGACGGTATACATATTGTATTCCCACAAATAATTATTTCTAATAACGTACAGCATTTTATACGAAGAAAAATAATTGATATTGCAGATACTATTTTTAAGGATTTGCCAATATGCAATGATTATGAATCAATCATAGATAAAGCAATTATTGATGTTAACTGTTGGCAAATGTATGGTAGTAAAAAACCAGATTGTGATACATATCGCGTTTCTTCTATATATAAATTTAAAAATAACGAAACTATTAAAAGTGATTATACATTAAATGCTACAGATGAACTCAATTTTATAAAATTGTTTTCTATGAGAAATAAATATAACATTGATATTAATTTTATAAAAGAAGAGTTTATCACCGAAATCAATCAATATAGTAAACATATTCTACCTGCACTTGACCATAAATTAAAATCAAAAGTACAAAATAATATTTTGGGAAAAGCATTGAATAATGATAAAAGATATGTATCTGAAGATGAATTCACCTTTATTAAAAAATTAGTTAACGAATGTTTATCCTCAAGTCGCGCAGATAATTATACAGATTGGATTAATTTAGGTTGGGTGTTAAGAAATATTGACTATAGGCTTCTAGAAACATGGGTAGAGTTCTCAAAAATAAGTAGTGTATATATTGAAGGTGAATGCCAACAACTATGGGACAAAATGAGAAAAGATAATATGGGTATTGGAACATTGAGGTGGTGGGCAAAACAAGATAATTTATCAAAATACAATGATATTGTTAATAAATCTATTATAAATTTGATTGATAAGGCATTAGGTAGCGATGGTTCCCATTATGACATTGCGTGTGTAGTTCACGCTATATTTAAGGATGAATTTAAAGCAATTTCGAAAGATAATTGGTATAAATATGATAGAGAAAAACATAAATGGGTTAGAGCTAGAGAAGGTCTAGAATTGCGAAAGATTTTAAGTGTAGATATTTGTACAAAGTTTCTTGAAAGAAGTCAATACTATGCGGAACATTGCGAAGATCCAATTATGAAAAATATTAATGAAGAAAAAAGCAAGAAATGTATTAATATTTCAAAGCAATTGAAAAATGCTAGTTTTAAAGATTCTATTATGAAAGAGTGTAGGACATTATTTGTTGATGATAAATTTGAAGAATTGTTGGATAGTAGGTCGCATTTAATTGGATTTGAGAATGGAGTATATGATTTAAAATTACATATATTTCGCGATGGAATGCCAGATGATTATATATTACTTTCTACTAAAAATAATTATATAAAATATAATAACGAAATACCTGAAATTGCAGATATCAATGAGTTTTTTGGAAAAATTTTTACTAATAAAAACCTTAGAAATTATGTTATGGATACTCTTTCTTGTATATTAGATGGTAGCATTTCACAAGAACGTTTTTATATATTTACAGGTCAAGGAAGTAATGGAAAATCTAAGTTGTTAGATTTAATTCAAAAAGCAATAGGAGATTATTACTGTATTTTACCAATTGCTCTTTTAACTCAAAAAAGAGCTGCTAGTAATGCTGCTCAAAGTGAATTAGAAAGAACTAAAGGAAGACGTTTTGCAGTTATGCAAGAACCCAGTGAAAATGAAAGATTAAATATTGGTCTTATGAAAGAACTTTCTGGACAAGATAGAATTTTAGTTAGAACTTTATTTAAAGAACCTTATGAATTTAAACCTCAGTTTAAAATGATTTTGACGTGTAATGAACTTCCAGAAGTTCCTAGTGATGACGGAGGTACTTGGAGACGTATTAAGGTATGTAATTTTTCGAGCAGATTTTGCGAAAATCCAGATACTAATAAAAATGAATTTCATATGGATTTTGAACTAACTGATAAATTTGAAAAATGGAAAGAGGTTTTTATTAGTATGATGATAGAAAGACATAAACATATAAATTCTTCTTCAATTCACGAACCTTCAGAAGTAAGAATTGCTACAGAAAGTTATAAACAGAATAATGATGTTATTGGACAGTTTATTAATGAAAAGATTATTATTGATGTTGAGATTAAAGAACCTCGTGTTACTATAACTAAACTCTATAATGATTTTCGTATATGGTGTGCATCTAATGTTATTAAGAGTAAAAAATGTCCAGATAGAAATCAATTGAAGGCATATTTTGAGAAATTACTTGGAGTACCTTATGATAATAAGGGATGGCGTGGAATTTCTTATAAATTAGAAGATAATGAGGATGATAATTAAAAATTGATTATATAAGATTTATAATTTTCTTATTACTATTATAAAATGGAGTTCTGTGAGTTATGCGACAATATGTTATATGTTAAATCAAATGAGGAAAAAAAACTAGTTAAATATTGTAAGCATTGTGAATTTGAAAAAGTAGAAACTATAAATAGTGCTATTAAAATATCAAAAACTATTTATAGTGAAGATGACCTTTTATATAATCAACATGTAAATAAATATCTGCGTTACGATCCTACACTAAGAAGAATTAAAGACCCTTTAATTAATTGTCCGAATGAAAAATGCGATGCTCCTGAAAATAAAAAACAAGTAATATATATTAAATACGATAGTAAAAATATGAAATATCTATATGTTTGTGAGCATTGTGGTGAAACCTGGAAACAAATATCTTAATTAGTTATTTGTAATTGTGAATTATAGAGATATCTTTCTATGATATTATTAATATTATCAATATTAAAATTAATATTTTTTTGCATAGGACATTTCAATAACATTTCATTATCATTTATCATATATTTAAATGTAGCTTTTTTTTCTTCTAATTGTTTATACATATATTGAAAGAAACAATCTTTATGCATATATGAACCTATAATATTATCTATATTATCTATATTATTTGCATTATTTAGTTCATTATCTGGAATTACAATTTTACATTCTTTTTTCTTTAAAATTTTAAAACATAGACAACAATTTTTGCATATATTATTATAATTATTAGGATGTACTAAAACGATAGGTAAATTTCTTATTTCCCATTTGTATTTATGTTTCGCTAAATTTTCAATACTTTTACATGCCTGTTCATTATATTTAATAGCAAATAGCGTATTTATATTTGTTATTTTTGGAAATATCATACAATAATCTGTTTTAAAATTTACAATATCTTTTATTATTTTACTTTCAATCTCTTTCTTTTCTAGAATTCCTAAATTATCCAGTTCTGTTCCTGTATTATTTAATAAACTAATATTATATTTTGTCATAAAAAATCCATTGCATAATAAATCTAATCTTCCAATAGGAACTATATTATCTGATATAATAACATCAATTATTATATTAATATTAATACCTTCAGTAATATAAGGGATTTTAGCTATAAGAATGTCATAACAGTATCTATATATACTGCTGTGATGATTATCTGTATATGTATAGAAATTATCATAATTATTAATTAATATAACATTTGTTATTATTATATTTGTTTCTCCAAATTCGGTTACTAGAGTTTTTGTTATATCAGCAATCATTTTATCCGATTGATGTTTATTATTCATACAAATATCGATTTCATCTGGCACTAGTGTTCTCGCAATAGTTTCTTTATCTATATTTGTATTCCATATATTAAGAAAGTTATTGTTATTTTTTTTTTTAAAAATTTCTGTATAATATTCTGAAATTATATGGTCTCTTACAAATCCTCCAAAAATAATTCCATTCCAATTAAAAACAATATTTTTAATACTATTTAAAATATTCTTTTTAATATAATTAATATTAAAATTAATATTTGTATTAGATACCATATATCGCGTATATTATATTATATAAATATAAATATCAATTTTTATAATAGTATATAAATATTAAATAGTTAATAATATCAAGAATTAAAATGTATATGAGAAAATTACTTAGTGTATTCTTATTTACAAATGCATTGTTTGTAAATTC
>Ga0102865_1000225_pt1 | contig 15686 bp, 16 predicted proteins | sample Colrivmet1449C02_FD_78440 | JGI IMG/M metagenome (GOLD analysis project Ga0102865, IMG submission 78440) | Estuarine microbial communities from the Columbia River estuary - metaG 1449C-02 | ecosystem: Environmental > Aquatic > Marine > Intertidal zone > Estuary | place: USA: Columbia River...
ACCGGCAAGGCCATCGGCTCCACGCAGCACGGCGCCACGCTCAAGTTCGCCAACCTGAACCTCGCCGACACCAAGAATATCAAGATCAACGCCTCCGCCGGCGGCGGCGCCAAGGGCAGCCAGATCGAAGTCCGCCTGGATTCGCCGACCGGCCCCATCGTCGCCACCGTCGACATCGCCCACACCGGCGACTGGGGTAAGTTCATGGAGAACAAGGCCAAGCTCACGCCCACGCCCGGCCGCCACGACGTCTACCTCGTCCTCACCCACCCCAAGAAGAGCGGCGGGCTCATGAATATCGACTGGGTGGAGTTCGGCCAGTAAGGCAGAGACAACGTTCCGGGTGGCAGGTGGCGGCCTCAGGTTACGGGTGGCGGGAATAGAGTTCCTGCCACCTGCCACCCGGGGCCGCCACCTGCCACCCGAATCTGCTCTCGCCTGCCGCGCCCGAGAGGGCAAAATCCGCTTTCGCCTTTTCATTCCGCCACGTGTCCGACGAATCCGAAGACAAAAAAGACAAGCCGCTCGACCCTTTCGACCCTGAGGTCATCGCCCGCGCCAACCGCGCGATCCTGGTCGGCCTGCAGCGTCCGGACGATACGGCCGAAGAAGCCCAGATGCTGCTCGACGAGCTCCACGAACTCGTGGGCAATGTCGGCGTCGAGATCCGTGGCTCGATCATCGCCAAGCTACGCGAAGAGAACCCGCGCACGCTCGTGGGTTCCGGCAAGCTCGAGGAGATCGCCCAGCTGGCCCGCGACAAGGAATGCGGGCTGATCATCTTCGACGACGAGCTCACGCCAGCCCAGCAGCGCAACTGGGAGAAGGACGCCAAACTGCGCGCTATCGACCGGCAGGAGATCATTCTCGATATCTTCATCACCCGCGCGAAGACCCGCGAGGCCGTCCTCCAGGTCGAGCTCGCCGCGCTGCAGCAGATGCTACCGCGCTTGAAGCGCCTCTGGTCCCACTTGGACCGCCAGCGCGGCGGAGGCACCATGCAGCGCGACGCCGGCGAGACGCAGCTGGAAATGGACCAGCGCAAGATTCGCGACAAGATCGCCAAGGTCCGCCGCGATCTTGCGGAGGTCGTCGCTCAGCGCGCCACCCAGCGCAAGCAGCGCAAACGCGTCCCGCTCCCCACCTTCTCGATCGTCGGCTACACCAATGCCGGCAAGTCCTCGCTGCTCAACAAACTCACCGGCTCCGAGGTACTCGCCGCCAACAAACTCTTCGCGACGCTTGATCCGACCACGCGACGCCTCGCCTTACCCTCTGGCCGCGCGCTGCTCCTGACCGATACCGTCGGCTTCGTGCGCCGGCTCCCGCACCGCCTCGTCGAGGCCTTCAAGGCCACGCTCGAAGAAGCCGTGCAGGCCGACTTCCTGGTGCACGTCATCGACCTCGGCTCGCCCGAACGCGACAAGCACGCCGAGACGACCTTACAGGTGCTGACCGAAATCGGCGCCGGGGACCGTCCGGTGATCACCGTCCTCAATAAGGCCGACCTCTGCGACGAGGTCGAACGCGCCCAGGCCTTGGCAGCCTACCCTGATGCCAAACTGGTCAGCACCATGACCGGAGAAGGCCTGCCGGCCCTGCTCCAACGCCTTGAGGAATGCGCCGCCAGCCGGGATGAGCACATGACCCTACTCATCCCCCACGACCAATACGCCATGCTCTCCAAGCTGCATGCCGGGGCCACAATCATCAATTCTAAGGCCCTTCCTGAAGGAACTAGGGTGGAAGTCTACGTCCCCACCCGCCTGCAGGAGACCTGCCGGGCCTGGGTGATGAAGGAGTAGGTCATTTTTTGCTCCCAAGTGGGAAACTTTTCGTTTTGTTTAGTGTTACCTAAGAACACCCATGCGCACCCTCGCCCTCCTCACCCTCCTCTCCGCTTCCTCGGCCTTCGCCGCCGTCGACCATGAAGCCGCCTTCAAGGCCGACATCGCTCCGATCCTCGAGAAGAGCTGCGCCAACTGCCACGACCCGAAGAAGGCCAAGAACGGCAAGGTCAAGTCCGGCTTCGATTCCTCCAGCCTGAAGTCCATCGTCAAGGGCGGCAAGGAACTGGGCGAAGGCATCACCTGGGGCGACGTCTCCAAGAGCTCCCTCTACAAGACCATCAACCTCGCCGCGACCAGCCCGGAAGACGAGATGGCTATGCCCCCCAAGAAGTCCCACGAGAAGAACCCGCCCCTCTCCAAGGAGCAGGTCGCCAAGATCAAGGCCTTCATCGAAGCCAAGTAAGCCTTCCGGCTTGCCAACGAAAAGCCCGCGGCAACCCGCGGGCTTTTTTTGTGTCTAATATGCAAAGGCCTGACGCGGCCGCTTGCGTTTGACCGTCCCGCCCCCCGGCCCCACATTCACCCGACCTTTCCGCCCTATGACCCCCCTTCATCGCATCGAAGAACGCCTGCGCGGCCTCAGCCCCTGGCAGGCCTTCGGCCTCGTCGCCGGCGCCAACCTGATCCTTGTCGGCTTGGCGTTCGCCCTGCCCGCCGACGGCGGAGAGCGCGGCCCGGCCATCCTGTCCATCCTTGGCAACTTCCACATCCTCGCCCTGCACATCCCGGCCGCGGTGCTGCTCATCGTGCCGATGTTCGAATTCTTCGAGCGCCACGAACAGGCAACGGCGACCGTGCGCCGCCTGTCCGTCTTCTCGGCGGCAGGCACCTGGGGTGCCGTCCTCTGCGGCATCTTCCACGCCCACTTCAACGGCTTCGAAGGCGACGCCGTGCAACTCCATCTCTGGGGCGGTATCGCCGCCTCGATCTTCGCCGGTATCGCCAGTCTCCTCCTCTCCCAAGGCTTCCTGCTTCGCCTCGTCGGTCAGGTCGTGGCCATCGGGGTGATGAGCTTCGCGGCCCATGTCGGCGGCGAGCTGCAACACGGAGATGGTTTCCCCTTCAAGCCGAACAAGTCCGTCCTCACGCAGAAGGACGTCCCGCCGACGCCCGTCGTCGACAACGGCCAGAAGCGCGACGATTACGCGCAGGTCATCGCCCCGATCCTCGAAGCCCATTGCGTCGAGTGCCACGGCGCCAAGAAGGTGAAGGGCAAGCTGCGCATGGATTCGCTCGAAGCCCTCAAGAAGGGCGGCTCGGAAGGCTCTGCCTTCGTGCCCGGCGACCTCAAGAAGAGCCTCATGCACGTGCGCGTGACGCTCGATCCTTCGGACGAGGAATTCATGCCGACCGAAGGCAACGCTCTCACGAAGGATCAGGTGCAGGCCTTCGCCCTTTTCATCGAAGGAAAGCCCATCCCTGACGACGTGGCCAAGGCCGCCATCGCCGCGACCAAGGCGCCCAAGCAGGCCCCGAAGAAATAACCCGATGCGCTCCTTGCTGCCTTTGCTCCTCGCCGCCTGCGCGTTCGCCGCGCCGACGGCCCCGAAGAAGAAACCCGAACCCGTCAAGCCGCTGACTCCGGCGCAGAAGTCGGATTACGCCAAGGTCGTCCAGCCGATGTTCGACGCGCAGTGCGTCTCCTGCCACGGGCCCAAGAAAGAGAAGGGCAAACTGCGCCTCGACACCCTCGAAGCCACCCTCAAGGGCGGAAAGAACCTGGCCTTCGTCATCGGCCGACCGAACGACAGCATGCTCTTGGCACGTGTCTACCTGGAGCGCACCGCCGGCGACGTGATGCCGCCCAAGGAAGAACACCCGCTGACCGAAAAGCAGAAGGAAGCCCTCTACGCCTTCGTCGAAGGCCAGCCTATCCCCGACGAACTGGCCAAGGCCGCGATCGCCGACACCAGGAAGGCCCTGACCGCACCCAAGACGGCCCCGAAACCTAAGAAGTAGGTTTTTCTTTTGCCCGCTGACCGCTCCTCCCCCTTTATCTCAGATACCCCATGAAACTCCGTACCCTCCTCGCGCTGACCGCCCTCGTCGGCCTGACCTCCACGCTCGCCGCCGAGCAGAAGCCCCTGCGCGTCCTCATCGTCGCCGGCGGTTGCTGCCACGACTACGCCACGCAGAAAGAAGTCCTGAAGAAGGGCATCGAAGCCCGTGTGAACGCCGTGGTCGAAGTCGCTTACGATCCGACCAAGTCCACCAAGCCGGTCTTCGATATCTACAAGAACGCCGATTGGGCCAAGAATTTCGACGTCGTCGTCCATGACGAATGCGCCGCCAGCGTGGATGACCGCCCGTACGTGGCCAACATCGTCAACGCCCATAAGAACGGTCTCCCGGCCGTGAACCTCCACTGCGCCATGCACAGCTATCGCTGGGGTAAGTTCGGCGAGCCCGTCAAGGCCGGCGCTGATAACGCCAGCTGGTTCGAGATGCTCGGCCTCCAGTCCACTGGCCATGGTCCGCAGCAGCCCATCGCCATCGCCTTCACCGATAAGGAAAGCCCGATCGTGAAGGGCCTGGCCGATTGGACCACCGTCAACGAAGAGCTCTACAACAACGTCCAGATCCTGACCGGCAAGGCGCTCGCCAGCGGCACGCAGAAGATCCCGGAGAAGAAGGACAAGAAGGGCAACGTCACCCCGGCCAAGGAAGTCACGAGCGTCGTCGTCTGGACCAACGAGTTCGGCCCGAACAAGACCCGCATCTTCAGCACCACGATCGGCCATAACAACGCCACCGTCGAAGATGCTCGCTACCTCGACCTCGTCGCCCGTGGCCTGCTCTGGTCCGTCGGCAAGCTCGAAGCCGACGGCAAGGCCTCGGCCGGTTTCGGCAAGTAAGCCTGCCTCCAGGCCAAGCAAAGCCCCGGACCTCCGGGGCTTTTTTGTGCCCGGAAGAACCAGGACAGCACGTGGTGCTGTCCCTACCTCACCAATCCCCTTCCCTCTTTTAGCCTTCGGATTCAAACTACCCCTAACCCTAGCCCTGCCCCTACCCCTTAAAACCGATGCGCCTCCTCGCCCTCCTCGCCTTCACCACGTCGGCCTTCGCCGCGGAAACCCTCCCGCTCTGGCCGGGCGATGCGCCTGAGGGCAACGGCAAGTTCTCCGACTCTTCCAAGGCGAAGATTACGGTGCACTTACCCGAGAAGCCTAACGGCGCGGCGATCGTCATCTGCCCCGGCGGCGGCTACGGCGGCCTGGTGACCAAGGGCGAAGGACACGGCATCGCGGCCTGGCTCAACAGCCATGGCATCGCTGGCATCGTCCTCGAATACCGCCTGCCCGCCGGTCGTCCTTACGTCCCGCTCCTCGATGCGCAGCAGGCCCTCCGCATCGTACGCGCGAACGCCGCGCAGTGGAAGATTGATCCGAAGAAAGTCGGCATCATCGGCTTCTCCGCCGGCGGCCACCTCGCCTCGACCGCGACCGTGCACTTCGAAACCATCGAGACCCGCGCGCCCAACGCCGTCACCGGTCAAAGCAGCCGGCCTGATTTCTCGCTCCTGATCTACCCGGTGATCAGCATGCAGGAAGGCGTGCACCGCGGCTCGAAGAAGAACCTGATGGGCGAGACACCTGCCGCCGGCCTGCCCGATTATTTCTCGACTCAGAAGCACGTGAAGGCCGCCACCGCGCCGGCCTTCCTTGCGCACGCGGTTGATGACAAGGTCGTCGATATCGAGAACAGCCGCATGTTCTACGCCGCCCAGCAGAAGGCCGGCCTGCCCACGCGCCTCATCGAACTCCCCAACGGCGGCCACGGCCTCAACGGCTACAAGGGCCCTTCCTGGGACAAGTGGCAGGCCGAATCCCTGCTCTGGCTCAAGGAACTCAAGGTCATCCCCTGAACACGGATAAAGGACTTCAAATCCGCCGGAATATTTCCCATAAACAAAGTCTCCCCATGAAATCCCTCCTCCTCGCCCTGCTCGCCACCGGCACCCTCTTCGCCGGCGACAAGGCCACCCTCACCCTGGCCGACTTCACCGACCTCAACGGCGGCGCCCCCGCCGGCGGCTGGAAGACCCAGGAAGGCGGCGTCATCCACCTCGCCGCCCAGAAGGGCACCGGCGCGCTCATCTCGAAGAAGGAATACACGAACTTCGAACTGACCTGGGAATGGCGTCTCGAAGCCAAGGGTAACAACGGCATCAAGTTCTGGGTCACCAACATCAAGGACGCCAAGGGCAAGGGCGAGTGGCTGGGCATCGAATACCAGATGATCGACGACGACGGCCACCCCGATGGCCTCCGCGGCGGCAGCCACAACACGGGTTCGATCTACGACCTCGTCGACTCCGCCAAGGACAAGGCCAAGAAGCCCATCGGCGAATGGAACCAGAGCCGCATCGTGGTGAAGGACGGCAAGATCGAGCATTACCTCAACGGCAAGCTGAGCTCCTCGGCCGACACGAAATCCGACGAGTGGAAGGCCGCCATTGCGAAGAGCAAATTCAAGAACAAGCAGGGCTTCGGCCCCGGCCAGGGCAAACTGATGCTCACCGAGCACGGCGACCCCTGCTGGTTCCGCAACATCGTCATCACCGAACTCTGAGCCCGGCCCGGAGCGCGAGATCAAGGGCGCCCGTGGGGCGCCCTTTTTCGTGCCCGCTCAGGCGCCGAGCCTGATCCGGAGACCGTCGTAGCAGAGGCCGACCTTCGGGTGCGTCTGCTGCAGCTGCTCCGTATACGTCGCGTAATCGATCTGATACGTCATGTGCGTGAGCAACGCCCGCTTGGCGCGCAGGTCATGCGCGGCCTGACAGGCCTGATCGACGGTCATATGCGTCGGGTGCGGATTTGGGCGCAGTCCGTCGAGGATCGCGAGGTCCGCATGCTCACCTAGTTCAATCGACTGCTCGGTCATCGCCCGACAGTCGGTGTAATAGGCGAACTTTCGCCCCGTCGACGGCTCTTCGAAGATGAGGCCGAGCGTGGACTCGTTACCATGCGGCAGGAGCATCGAACGGATGATACCACCGCCGGGCAGCACGAGCTTCGAAGGCATCAGGTTCAGCCCCAGCGAGACATAGCCCGAGGCCTGCGGCTTACCGACGGCGTAAGGGAAGATAGCCTTGATGCGCTCGAGGCCGACCTCGGTCGAATAGACCGGAATCGCCGCCCCGCCCTTGTTGGTGCAGAACTGACGGAGGTCGTCCATCCCTAGGACGTGATCGGCGTGGCCATGGGTCAGGATGAACGTATCGACCTCGCGGACATCGTATTTCAGGCACTGCGTCCGGAACTCTGGCGCGGCGTCGACCTGGACGTGATGGCCCTCGATGACGACATGGATGCTCGTCCGGGCGCGCCAGTTGCGCTCGTTCTTCAGGTCCAGCCCCGGATTGTCATGGGCGGGCAAGGGACAGCCCTGCGACGTGCCGCAGCCCATGATGAGGATTTCCATTCCGTCAAAAAGAGGGCTATTAGCCCTGAAAGCAAAAGTTGTTTGACGGAATAGGGCCAGAGCCGGGGCTAGGGCTAGGGCTAGCATATAGGACTGTATTTCCTAGCCCCACCCCCAGCCCTAGCTCTGGCCCTAGCCCCAGCCCTGCATAAGCCTTCCTGCCTTGTCTCCCGCCCCTCCCTCCCTTCTCCTTCCCATCCCGTGTTCGCCAACCTCACCGACAAACTTACCAAGGCCCTCCGCGACCTCCGGGGGCTCTCGAAGCTCTCCGAGGAGAACATCGCCCCGGCGCTGACCGAGGTGCGCTCGGCGCTGATGTCCGCCGACGTCAATTTCAAGGTCGCCAAGGACTTCACCGAACGCGTCAAGGTCGCCTGCCTCGGCCAGGCCGTCATCGAGTCCGTCAACCCGGGCCAGATGGCCGTCAAGATCGTGTCCGACGAGCTCACGAAGCTCCTCGGCGAAGGCGAACGCCCGATCGACCCTCGCCGCCCGCTGCGCATCCTCCTGGTCGGCCTCCAGGGCTCCGGCAAGACCACCAGCGCCGCCAAGCTCGCCAAGCATCTCGTGAAGAAGGAAGGCATCCGCAAGCCCTCCCTCGTCGCCGCCGACTTGCGCCGCCCGGCGGCCATCGACCAGCTCGAGACCCTCGCCAAGAACGAAGGCTTCGACTTCCGCTCCGACCGCGCCGCGACCGACGTCGCCGCCATGGTGGGCCGCCTCGTCAAGGAAGCCGAAGCCGCCGCCGCGGACCTCGTCATCGTCGACACCGCCGGCCGCCTGCAGATCGACGGCGACCTGATGGAAGAAGTCCGCCGCGTCCGCGACGCCTTCCAGCCGCACGAGGTCTTCCTCGTCGCCGACGCCGCCCTCGGCCAGCAGGCCGTCGACGTGGCCGCCAAATTCCACGAGTCCACGCCCCTCACGGGCATCATCCTGACCAAGCTCGACGGCGACGCCCGTGGTGGCGCCGCGCTGTCGATGAAGTCCGTCACGGGCGTCCCGATCCGCTACATGGGCACGGGCGAGAAGTCCTCGGACTTCGACACCTTCCACCCCGACCGCATGGCCCAGCGCATCCTGGGCATGGGCGACGTCGTCTCCCTCGTCGAGAAGGCCCAGGAGGTCGTCGACCACAAGGAAGCCGAGCGTCTGGCCGAAAAGATGAAGAAGGCCGACTTCGACCTCGAGGACTTCCTCGCGCAGATGTCGCAGATGAAGAAGATGGGCCCGCTCGGCGACATCATGAAGATGATGCCCGGCATGGGCGGCATCCAGGTCGGCGCCAAGGAAGAGAAGCATCTCGCCAAGACCGAGGCCATCGTGCTCTCGATGACCAAGAAGGAGCGTCGCAATCCTGACATCCTCAACGGCTCCCGCCGTCTCCGCATCGCCAAGGGCTCCGGCACGCAGGTCAGCGACGTCAACGCGCTGATCAAGCAGTTCTCCCAGATGCGCGAGATGATGCGCATGATGAAGGGCGGCAAGGGCAAGGAGCTCATGCGTCGCATGGGCCAGATGGGCGGCGGCCGCGGCGGCATGCCCGGCGGCGGTTTCCCGGGCGGCGGTTTTCCCGGCATGCGCTGATCGCCATGTCTAAGATGATTCCCTTCGACCCGGCCCTGCTCTCCCGTCCGGGCTGGATCTTTGACTGCGACGGCACGCTCGCGGCCTCCATGTGGATCCACCACCGCAGCTGGACCCACATCGTGGGCAAGCAGATCGGTCGCCCGTTCGACTTCCCCTGGCCTCTCTTCTGTTCGATGGGCGGCATGTCCGCCGTCGATACCTGCAAGCGCCTCAAGGCGGATTTCGGCTTCGACCTGAATGTCGAGCAGCTGCTCGCGGATGGGCATGAATTCCTCGAGGAGCACCTCGCGAAGGACGTCACCGCCCGCACCGAAGTCGTCGCCGTCGTCCACCACGTCCGTGGCCTCGGCCATAAGACCGCCGTCGCGTCCGCCGGCCGACGCGACCACGTCCATACGACCCTCAAGCGCATCGACATCACGCATCTCTTCGATGCCATCATCACCGCCGAGGACGCCGTGCGTTCGAAGCCGCACCCCGATCTCTTCCTCGCCGCGGCGGACCGCCTCGGCCTGAAGCCCGCCGACTGCGTCGTCATCGAAGACAGCCCGCGCGGCAAAGAAGCCGCCGACGCCGCCGGGATGCCGTGTATTCTGGTGGAGCCGGCTTAAACCTAGGGGACATGTGGGCCATTTGCATGAGGCCGCCGCATGGTGGCCTGAGGTAGGGGCACGGTTACGACGTGCCCGGGCGTGGCGTAGCCCCGCCCCTACCCATGCGTCCACCATTCGGCGGACGAGGCACACCATCTCAACTATGCACGCTAATCGTGCATAGCATGATTGCATCCTTTGGGCATCGCTGATACCCAGCATGCCTCATGAAAAAGAAACCCCTCAACGTCCACCCGGGCGAACTCCTCCGCGAGGAGTTCCTGACACCCCTCGGCATCACGGCCTACCGTCTGGCCAAAGGCGCCCACCTACCCCACCAGCGCGTCAACGAGATCCTCAAGGAGCGCCGCGGCATCACGGCCGAGACTGACCTACATCTCTGCGCCTACCTGGGACTTGAGCCTGGTTACTGGCTACGCGCCCAGCTCGCCTACGACCTCAGGGAAGCCGTCAACACCATCGGCCCGAAGGTGAAGGCAAGCATCAAGCCCCTGCAGGCGGCTTGAGTCACGCCCTGACCCGCCCCCAGAGCAGGCAAACGAAAAACAAGAGTACGTTCGTCAGGACGATGCAAGGTCCGGTGGGGATGTCGAGAAACCACGAAGCAATCACGCCCATGACGGCGGCGATCAAGCCACCAACCATCGAAGAAAGCAACAGCCCTCGGAAGCTACGGCTGATCAGCCTGCCGGCGGCCGAAGGAATGACGATGAGGGCACTGAGAAGCAACGCGCCCAGCATCTTCATACCGACGGCGACAAGCGCCGCAAGGAGCATGGCGAACAAGAAATTCAGCGCCTGAACTCGTATGCCTTGGACATGTGCGGTCTCTGGACAGATTGTCAGAAGGGCATAATGTCGCATGTAGCCGATGGTCACACATACGATCAAGGCAGCGAACGTGGCCTGCAGGATGACTTCGTTTTTCCCGTTGGAGTAAATGCTGCCGAAAAGCATGCCATCGAGCAGACGATACTCACCCAACGCCGAGATGATCACGACGCCTAGCGCGACGCTACCAGTGAACGTGAAGGAAATGATCGTATCCTGAGGCAGTTTTGAGTAATGAAACAACCATGCCATGAGGCCTGCCAGGGCGAAGCTGAACAAGAAAAGGGAGTAATAGGGATCGACCGGCAGGGCCAGTCTTTCCTGAGCGAGAAAGCCCAAGGCCACTCCGGTCACCGCTGAGTGCGCCAGCGCATCACTGAAAAATGCCATGCCCCTCAGGGTGACAAAAACACCCAGCAGGGCGCAAACCGGTCCGAGGATACAGGCAGACAACAATGCATAACGCATGAACTCATATGACCAAAGATCCTGCAGCAGCATGGGAGATCGCCTAACGGATGGAGTAAAAGTTGAGCTGATTCGCCGCGAGAGCCCCGCCGTACGTCCGGGAAAGATATTCTTCGCTGAGCATCTCCTCCGGGGGTCCGAGGCCGCAGAAATTCTGATTAAGGCACCCGACCCTTGTCGCCAGTTGCCTGACGAAGAACAGGTCATGCGAAACAAAAACGAGCGTGAGACGTAAGCAGGCGGTCAGTTCTTGAAGCAGTTCCAGCGTCTGTTGAGTGCCGCGACGGTCAATGCTAGAGGAAGGCTCATCGAGCAACAGGAGCTCCGGCTCCGACAGCATCGCCGCCGCCAACATGACACGCTGTAACTGACCACCGCTCAAGGTCCCGATGACTTGCCTGCCGAGCGAGGCGACCTTCAGTCTCTCCAAGGCAAGGTATACGGACGCGCGTTGTCGCCGGGGCACACCACCGAACCAAGCCCTTCCACCCGGATGGGAAATCGCCATGAACTCCTCGACGGTGAGCGGAAGGCCAGCCAAGGAATGCAGTTGCTGGGGAACATATCCCGCCAGACCCGCCGCGTGCGAGCGGATGATCCGTCCCTCAGCCATGGGCACAAGTCCAAGCAAAGCGCGGAGCAAGGTCGACTTACCCGCTCCATTGGGACCAATGAATGCAAGCGATTCGCCACGCCAGACGTCCAGATTGACCCCTCGCAGGGCCCATTGATCGCCGAAACGAACCCCCAGCCCACTGATCTGCAGAAGCGGGCGCCGACAGTTCCAGCCGACTTTGCCTCCGGCGGCCTGAGCAGGGCCGTTCATCTGGGGGAAGCCCGAAAGGCCTCCTCGAGCGATCGGAGGTTTGCGCGCATCCTCACGAGATAGGAATCAGCTTCGCCGGTGCCTATCTCCAAAGTGTCAAGGCTGGCCACCCGGGAGGAGGTCTGTCGACCTATCTCCTGAAGTAAGCGCGTCTCATAGCCCTTTTCAGCGAAGATTACCCCTATTTTGTGCGCGCGGATCTTATCGACCAGGTCGGCCAACTGCTGAGGCTTAGGGTCCTTCTCGGGGAACTCGGAGACATAGCCGATATAGTTCAGTCCGTAACGAGATGCCAGATAAGGGAAGGCGTCATGAAAGGTGACCAGGTTCTTATTAGGCAGCGCAGAGAGCACGGCTACATACTCGAGGTGGAGTAACCTAATCTGGGCATCGTACTTGGCAGCCCTATCAGCGTATGCCGCCCGGCGGTCAGGGTCAGCTTTTTGTAGCGCGGCCAGAATGATCGCGACCTGCTTACGCGCGATCACGGGATCAAGCCAGATATGAGGGTTACGGCCGCCCGGCGGGTGGCGATGCTGCACGGATGGCCCCGTCGAGCCATGGTGTAGGCATGCGGGCCCTTCAGTGGTTTCAATCCCCGCGGAACAGTCGATAACCACAAGTGTGGGCGAGCCGACATTGCGTACTAATTCTTGCAGCCAACCCTCCATGCCGGCGCCGTTGATCACCAGCACATCCGCCCTGGCAAGACGCGCCACGATGGCCGGGGTTAATTGGTAATCATGCGGCGAGACGTCACGCGGAAACAACGGTTCGACCTGGGCATCGTCCCCTGTGATCGCAACCGCATGGGCCTGCATCGGTAGGAAACTTGTCATGACTTTCAACTTAGGGCCAGTTTTCTCTCGGGCGGTGGCATGACCGGTCAGCAGAAAGGAAACGACGGCCAACAGTAACGTGAAGGAACGAGGATTCATCGGGACGGCGGGAGGTTCTGCTTTAACCGGAAAATCGTCAATTCGCCTGCGGCCGTACCAAAGGCCAAGGCGCGTCCATCGGGAGACCAACGCAGGGCCGTGACGGGGTGAGCACGCTGCGCCACCACTACTGAATCGGTGTCAGAATGAGGCCTCCAAAGCAGCACTTTCCCGTCCTTGGCGCCGCTGGCCAGGTAAGCGCCGCCAGGCAAGAAGTCTAGCGCCAACACATCGCGGGTATGTCCGGTCAATTCGACGGGATTAGCCCCCTCGGGCCCGTTTTTACCCATGCAGGGCCAGAGCGTCACGCCGGCACCGCCGGAAACGGCCAACCAGGTCCCGTCATGCTGCCAGGCCAAGGCCTTCACCTTGGAATCAAACCCTTGGATGTGCAAGGGATAGTGAGCAAACGTGTCATAGAGATGCACGCTCGGCGTCTGATCGCCCGTCGCGAACCAGCGGCCGTCTGGACTCCAGCCCACGTAAAGGCTCGCGCCACCCCAGTCAAATTGGCCCGTCGGGGATAATTGTCCGATTCGCCATATTTTTGCTCCACCGTCGCACACGGTGACGAGCTCATCAGGCCGACAGGGATTCCATGCCAAGTCGCTGACCGTGGACTTATGGCCGCTGATGACCTGTCGCTCCGCTCCCGTGGAACCTTCGAGGATGCGGACGGCCTTACCCACGGCTACGGCCAGAAGGGTCCCGTCCGAATTCCATTCCGCTCGTTCCGCCCAGCCCGGCCCCGTCGACCACGTGTGCAATGGCTCTGGGTTCGGCAGTTGGTATATGCGGACCAGACCGTCCTGTCCGTAGGTGGCAAGAATCGGATCCCGCGGATGCCAGACGGCGGCGCCGTTGCCCCCCAGGTGACAGGGAAGACGTGCACACACTTCACCATCGGCCGTAAGGACCAAGATTCCACCCAGCGCAGGCAAAGCAGCCAGGTAATCACCCTGCGGCGACCATCTCAGGGAGGTCACATAATCGTCCAACCCGACAATTAACGCTTCAGGCATGAGCGAAATCCGGAGATCAGTTTGGCGCGATCCAAGTTACGGCCGATGAAGACCAGACTGTTCTTACGGGGGCGAGTTTCCCACGGACCGCCTGACTGCACGTCGAGCAGCATATGCACGCCTTGAAAGACCGTACGTTCAGGGCTGCCCGCGATGGCGAAGACGCCTTTCATACGGAAGATGTCCCCGCCTTGCTCGCGAAGAAGCTTCGAGAGCCATGCGTCAAGCCTGCGGGAGTCGCAGTCGCCCGCTTCCTGAATCCCCACGCTGCCGATTTCTTCGTCGTGTTCGTGGTCCGGCTTATAAGCAACGGCGTGCGTAGCCTCGACGTGAAGACCCCCGACGAGAAGCCTGAGGTCTAGCTCAGCAGGATAGTGCTGGGTGAACACTGCGTAGTTGCCGGCAGCCGGCACATCACAAGGCCACGCCATGCTGCCCGGCTCCAAGATGAGTTCCTGCAATCCGCCCTGCCATTCTAGCATCGAGCCAGAGGGGCGGATGGCGACGTTGATTGATGAGAAAAGCCTGACCGCCTGTTCGCGGGCCGCGATGAAAGCCTCCGGCTCCGTCGAAGACACGGGGATCAGCGCGAGCCTCATCGACGGATCCGGATTTTGGCTGGCGACAAAACAGGCCGGAGCAGCCGGCAGAAGATACAGTCCGCCCCACTCGAAAGGATACTCCGGCTCCAGGAACTTCGGGTCCAGGCCGATCGCCCGTTCCAGGTTAAAACCACCGACGTTGAGGATTCGGGCGACCTCAAACTGAGCGTTGACCGTTCGATGAACCTGCGCGACTCCGTTCATCGACTTGATTCTAGCCTCGAGCCGGTCGAGCTCCGCTGGCGTCAACAGATCGGACTTATTGAGCAGGAGAATATCCGCGAACGCAATCTGCTCCTTTGCTTCGGTTGACTCATCGATATGCTGAAGGACATGCTTCGCATCGACAAGGGTGATCACCGCATCGAGCGAGAAACTCTCCTTGATATCCGTGTCGACAAAGAATGTCTGCACGACCGGCCCCGGGTCGGCTAGACCGGTTGTCTCGATGATCACATGGTCAAACTTATCGCGACGCTTCGCCAAGTTACCCATGATACGGATCAGATCCCCGCGCACCGTGCAACAGATGCAGCCGTTATTCATCTCGAAAATCTCTTCTTCGGCGTTGATCACGAGTTCATGATCTATCCCGATTTCACCAAACTCATTCTCGATTACAGCGATACGCAGGCCATGACGTTCGGTCAGGATTCGGTTCAACAAGGTCGTCTTACCCGAGCCCAGAAAACCGGTAAGAATGGTGACAGGGGTGCGATAGCTCATGGAAAAAATGGAGTTTCCTCGGCAAGTCGCGGCATGACGCACGAGGACGACTACCCATCACTCGAAATATGCTTAACGCAATACTATTGCATTAAGCATTAGCCTCTATTTTCTTATCCTCTTTATAGTTATGCACTTACACATATATAACCACGTAAGCATAGTCATGACTCATACTAAACAGACACCAAACAAAAGGACGGCACAGCGTGCCGTCCTTCGTTTTGGAGCAATCGCCTTAGGCGATTATTTTTTGAGTTTAGCACAGAAACGAGCCAAGCGCTCGAGTCCCTGGGCGATCACCTGGTCGGAGGTCGCGTAGCTGAGGCGAATGTAGCCTTCGGAGCCGAATGCGGAACCGGGGACGACGGCCATGAGTTCTTCTTCGAGGAGGCGGTCGGCGAACTGGGAGGAGGTCAGGCCGAACGACTTGATGTTCGGGAAGAGGTAGAAAGCGCCCTGCGAGCGGTAGCAGGTCAGGCCCGGGATGGCGTTGAGGCCGGCGAGGAGGTTGAGGCGGCGCTTGTCGAAGACGGCGCCCATCTCGGCGAGGGAGGCCTTGGCCTTGTCGGGGTGCTGGTGGACGGCCAGGGCGCCGAACTGGGCGAAGGTGGTGGCGTTGGACGAGATCTGGCTCTGGAGGTCGGCCACGGCGGCGGCGAGGGCCTTGTCCGAGGCGACGAGGGTGCCGAGGCGCCAGCCGGTCATGGAGTAGCTCTTGGCGTAGCCGGAGACGGTGATGGTCAGGCGGGCGGCTTCGGGCGAGAAGGTCGCCGGGCTGCAGGTGGTCTGGCC
>Ga0102865_1000226_pt1 | contig 15610 bp, 16 predicted proteins | sample Colrivmet1449C02_FD_78440 | JGI IMG/M metagenome (GOLD analysis project Ga0102865, IMG submission 78440) | Estuarine microbial communities from the Columbia River estuary - metaG 1449C-02 | ecosystem: Environmental > Aquatic > Marine > Intertidal zone > Estuary | place: USA: Columbia River...
GCACCCATCAGAATTATACAAACAAATTAAAAAAAATTAGCATGAATCGAAGTTTAAAAAATGCTTGGCTTGTTGCCATCATAGTAGTTTCCACTTTTACAATTGTAAAGGCGCAAGAAGCAGTAAAAGGAATAAGGGCAATTGAAGTAGAGCAATTTGAAAAAGCAAAAACAATTTTCAGCAAATTAGTGCTTGAAAATCCAAGCAATGCCGACAACTATTATTATTTAGGAAAAGCTTATTATAAGCAAGATAAAATTGATTCTGCGAAGTTTTATTTTCAACAAGGTTTAGCCGCAAACCCTAACTCCACTTTAAACATAGTAGGTTTAGGCTCGGTAGATTACGACTTAGGAAATGTAATTGAAGCAAAAGTAAATTTCGATAAAGCAATTGCTATTTCATTAGGCAAAGATTTTCAAACCTATATTAGCATTGGCGAAGTATACCGCGAATTAGGTGTTAGAAATTTCGAAGAATCTTTAAGTTATTTCTTAAAAGCAAAAGCAATTAATCCAAAGAGCCCCGAATTATTAGTGGCTATTGGAGATGTATATATGGAGCAAGCAAACGGTTCTGAAGCGGTTAAATATTACACAGAAGCACTTAAATTAAACCCTAACTACGTGAACGCACATGTGCGTACAGGAAAGCTTTGGACGCGTTCGTTGAATTACGCCGAAGCGAAAATTGCTTTCGATAAAGCGATTAAAATAGACTCTACTTTTGCCCCAATTTACAGAGAATACGGCGAATTAGAATTAACCGCAAAACACTTTGAAAGCGCCGTTGAAAACTATAAAAAATATTTATTCCTTACCGATAAATCTTTGAATTCGCAATTGCGTTATGCTAAGTTTTTATTCTACGGAAAACAATTTCAAGAGTCTATCGATATTATCAAACAAATTGTAGCGAAAGATTCTAGCGATTATATTAACTACCGATTATTAGGTTATTCTTCTTACGAGGTTAAAGATTATAAAGCTGGATTAACAGCCATGAATAAATTTTTCTCAATGAATCCTGCAAAAATTTTACCGCAAGATTACGCCTATTTAGGCAAGTTGCAAGTAAAAAATAAATTAGACTCATTGGGCGTAAACACCATTACACGCGCCATTGCGCTCGATACCACCAGTAGAGATTTATACGGAGATTTATCGGATGCTTATTTCTCGATGAAGCAATATAAACTATCTGCAGAAACCTACGAATTAAAATTATTGAACACTAAACCAACTGCTATAGATTATTTTAATTTAGGTAGAAAATATTATTTCGGATTAGAATTTGCAAAATCAGATTCATCTTTTGCCAAACTTTTGGAATTAAATGCAGCGTACAAACCAGCTTATTTGTTTCGCGCGAGAAATAATGTGCAGTTAGATAATCTAGATAAAATCAATGATGGTTTGGCTAAACCATTCTACGAAAAGTTTATTGAACTAACCATTGCAGATCCAAAATTAGACCTAAAAAAAACGGGTAAAGAATTGATTGAGGCCTATAAATATTTAGGTGATTATAATTACACTATTTTAAAAGACAATACTGCCGCAATTGGCAATTTTCAGAAAGTCATCGAAATTGACCCTAATGACAAAGACGCCAAATTGAATATTGAAGGTTTAATTAAAGAGTCAAAGAAATAATCACTAATTTTACCAGCTAAATTAAGTATTAAAAAATATGGGAAATTCATTTATACCAACCGATTACTTCCCAATCGTATTGCAATTTATTGCAGCAATTGGCTTTGTAGTGGTAACCATGTTAGCTACTCATTACATAGGCCCAAAGCGTAAAACAGCCGATAAATTAGCCAATTTTGAGTGTGGAATTGAGCAACAAGGCGATGCCAGGTCTCCCATTTCTGTGAAGTACTTTTTGGTTGCCATCTTGTTTGTATTATTCGATGTCGAGGTCATTTTTATGTACCCTTGGGCAGTCAATTTTAGAGAGTTTGGAATCACTGGGTTTTTAGAAATGTTGACATTTATTGGCTTCCTATTAGCCGGCTTTTTTTACCTAATAAAAAAGGGTGCTTTAGACTGGGAATAATTAAGATTTTTCTTGTCGCTAAATCCTTAAAAAGTAATATTTATTGTACATTTGACGCACATCTTCAGTGAAGATGTGCGTTTTGTTTTTAAGCATTTTTATGAGTGAAATTAAAATTGTTTCGGCACCAGAAGGAATAGAAGGTGCAGGTTTTTTCGCAACGCGATTAGACAAAGTAGTAGGTCTTGCAAGATCACATTCATTATGGCCTTTACCATTTGCAACTTCGTGTTGTGGAATTGAGTTTATGGCAACCATGGGATCACATTACGACTTCGCTAGATTTGGTTCCGAGCGTCCAAGTTTTTCGCCCCGTCAAGCAGATTTATTAATGGTAATGGGAACTATCGCCAAAAAAATGGGTCCTGTTTTAAAACAAGTTTATTTACAAATGGCCGAACCCCGTTGGGTAATTGCTGTTGGCGCTTGTGCATCTTCTGGTGGTATCTTCGATACTTACAGTGTCATGCAAGGTATCGACGAAATTATTCCAGTAGATGTTTATGTACCTGGCTGTCCGCCGCGCCCCGAAGCAATCATCGATGGCTTCAATCGTATTCAAGATTTAGTAAAATCTGAATCGATGCGCAGAAGAAACTCGCCAGAATACCAAGCCCTCATGACTAATTACGGAATTAAATAAAATGGCAATAGCAACAGAAAACTTGATCGCAGATTTGCAGTCTACTTTTGGAACTGCATTGAGTAATTTTGAAGAGCCTTATGGTTTGTTAACCTTTCAAACCAATAAAGACAGCATCATCCCGGTATTAAAATATTTAAATGAAAACGAAACTTACCGTTTCCGTTTTTTAACTGATGTTTGCGCCGTTCATTATCCAACAACAAAAGAGTTAGCAGTTGTTTATCATGTACAAAGCATGGAAAATAATTTTCGCTTAAGAATTAAAGTATTTATTCCAGAATCAAATCCTAAAATTCCTACCGCAACTGTTTTATATGAATCTGCTAATTGGCAAGAGCGAGAAACCTACGACTTCTACGGAGTAATTTTTGAAGGACATCCAAATTTGGTTAGAATTTTAAATGTGGACGACATGGTTGCATTTCCTATGAGAAAAGAACATCCATTAGAAGACCCAAACAGAATTGACAAAAACGATACTTATTTCGGTAGATAAAAAATTAACATAGCGTTATGGCTCATATTCAACTTGACAGCGATTCATTAGAAAAAGAAACCACGACTTTAAATCTTGGCCCAACACATCCTGCAACGCATGGTGTTTTCCAAAACGTTTTGGAAATGGACGGCGAAAGAATTGTCAGTGCAGTTTCTACTATAGGCTATATTCACAGGGCATTTGAAAAGATTGCAGAGCATCGCCCTTATTATCAAATCACGCCTTTAACAGATAGACTTAACTATTGCTCGTCACCCATTAATAATTTTGGCTGGCATTTAACAGTAGAGAAACTCTTAAATATTGAAACGCCTAAGCGTGTAGATTACATGCGCATCATCATTATGGAATTGGCGAGAATTTCGGATCATTTAATTTGCAATGGAATTTTAGGCGTAGATACCGGTGCTTTTACTGGCTTCTTATATTTGATGCAAGAGCGCGAAAACATTTATGAAATTTACGAAGAAATTTGTGGCGCAAGATTGACTACCAATTTTGGTCGTGTGGGAGGTTTTGAAAGAGACTTCAATGACATTGCTATTTTAAAAACCAAAAAGTTCTTGGCTACCTTCCCGAAAATCATGAAATCTTTTGAGGAGTTATTTAACAGGAACAGAATTTTTATTGATAGAACAGTAGGTGTAGGTGCCATTAGCGCCGAAAAGGCTTTAAACTATGGCTTTACCGGCCCTTGTTTAAGAGCAACTGGTATAGATTACGATGTGCGTACCGCCAATCCATATTCTTCTTATAACGAATTTGATTTTGAAATTCCGGTTGGTACCAACGGCGATACTTACGATAGGTATATGGTAAGGAACGAAGAAATTTGGCAGAGCTTAAGATTAATCGAACAAGCTTTAGCCAAAATGGAAAAAGAACCCAAAGGAATTTTCCATGCAGATGTTCCCGCTTATTACTTACCCGAAAAGCAAGATGTATATGCAAACATGGAAGCGCTCATTTATCATTTTAAAATTGTGATGGGTGAAGTGGATATGCCTAAAGGCGAATTATACCATGCAGTAGAAGGTGGAAATGGGGAGCTCGGATTTTATTTAATTTCAGAAGGCGGCAGATCGCCCTACAGACTGCATTTCAGAAGGCCATGTTTTATTATTTATCAAGCATTCGCAGAAATTGCGAAAGGGTCTTTGTTATCCGACGCGATTGTTACCATGAGTAGTTTGAATGTAATTGCAGGCGAGTTAGACGCTTAAAATATTTTTTTAAAAACATAAGTAAATGAATTTAGCATTTTCAGAAGAAGCATTAACACTATCGAAAGCGTTAATGAAAAGATATCCGGAAGGAAAACATAAATCGGCATTGATTCCAATCTTGCACATTGCGCAAGCAGAATTTAATGGTTGGTTAAGTTCGGATGCAATGGATTATGTGGCAAGTGTTATTGGCATTAAACCAATTGAAGTGTACGAGGTAGCCTCTTTTTATTCGATGTTTAATATGCAACCTGTTGGCAAATGTACTTTAGAAGTTTGCCATACGGGTCCATGTGCAATTAATGGCGCCGAGAGTTTAATTAGCTATTTAGAAAATAAATTGAATATTAAACTTGGCCAAACTACCGCAGACGGTATGTTTACGCTAAAGGCAGTAGAATGTTTGGGCTCTTGTGGATCAGCACCGATGTTGCAGTGTGGCGTAAACTATTACGAAAACTTAACGAACGAAAAGGCAGACGACTTAATCAATAAGTTAACTGCCGAAAATCGCTTACAATCTTATACAGATATAAAATAAAAAAATTGATGTTAAGCGCCCTAACCCTACCTGCAAAATATCGTTACTTAAATAAATTATTTAAGCAAGGCGAATTTGTGTTGTTAGATATTGGCGCAGGAAATCATTCGGCATCAAAAACAAAAAAATGGTTTCCAAATTGTGAGTACCACGGTTTAGATTTAAATAAAAATTATAATAATGACGAAAACGATTTTAAACTCATGAAATCGTTTTATGAATTAAACTTAGAAGAATTAAACTTGGATAGTGTACCCAATGCACACTTCGATTTTATTATGATGGCTCATGTGATTGAGCATTTGAAAAACGGAGATCAAGTATTGGTAAAATTACTAGCAAAGCTCAAGCCCGGAGGCTACTTGTATGTAGAGTACCCAGGAATTCGATCTACTCGACTTCCGCGCATGAAAGGAACTTTGAATTTTTTCGACGACGACACCCATGTGAGAGTGTATTCGTTAACAGAGCTGTATAATTTATTTTTAAAAAATAATACAGAAATTATTAAAGGCGGCACAAGAAAATATATTCCAAATATTTTAATGATGCCATTTAAGGTAATTCATAATTTAATTAAATACGGAAAAATATTGCCGAGTATTTTTTGGGACTTTTTCGGTTTCGCAGAATTTATATTGATAAAGAAGAAATAAAATAATATGTCACGCAAAATATTATTAGAACACATTGATGTTCCAGGAATAAATACTTTTGATACTTATCGAAAAATGGGCGGCTATCGTTCGGTCGAAAAGGCTTTGAAAACAATGTCTCCAGAAGATGTAGTAGAAGAGGTGAAGAAATCTGGCATGCGCGGAAGAGGTGGAGCCGGATTTCCAACGGGAATGAAATGGAGCTTTTTGGCTAAACCAGTAGGCGTGCCACGTTATTTAGTTTGCAATGCAGACGAATCGGAGCCGGGTACTTTCAAAGACCGTTACCTAATGGAAAAAATTCCACATGGATTAATCGAAGGAATGATTACTTCGAGTTATGCATTGGGCGCAAACACTTCTTATATCTACATTAGAGGAGAGTATTTTTATATATTAAGAATTTTAGAAAAAGCAATTGCCGAAGCTTATGCCAATGGCTTTTTAGGAAAAAATATTTTAGGCTCGGGCTACGATTTAGATTTATATGTTCATCCTGGCGCAGGCGCTTACATTTGTGGTGAAGAAACCGCATTATTAGAATCTTTAGAAGGCAAAAGAGGCAACCCAAGAGTGAAGCCTCCATTCCCTGCAATAGCTGGTTTATATGCTTGCCCAACGGTAGTAAATAATGTAGAAACCATTGCAGCTATTGCACCCATTGTAAATATGGGTGGCGACGAATACGCAAAAATTGGAATTGGTAGAAGTACCGGAACAAAATTAATTTCGGCAAGCGGACACATCAATAATCCGGGTATTTACGAAATCGAATTAGGTTTACCTGTAGAAGAATTTATTTACTCTGATATATATTGTGGTGGAATTAAAAATGGTAAAAAATTAAAGGCAGTTGTTGCAGGTGGATCATCTGTGCCAATTTTGCCAGCCAATTTAATTTTAAAAACCGCAAACAACGAAGCGCGATTAATGAGTTACGAATCACTTTCCGACGGAGGCTTTGTAAGCGGCACCATGCTTGGATCTGGCGGCTTTGTTGTATACGACGAAGACAGTTGCATTGTGCGTAATACTTGGAATTTTGCACGATTCTATCACCACGAATCATGCGGACAATGTTCTCCATGTAGAGAAGGAACTGGATGGATGGAAAAAGTATTACATCGCATCGAATACGGTCACGGAAAATTAAGCGACATCGATTTATTAGTAGAAGTTTCTAAAAAAATTGAAGGCAATACAATTTGTCCATTAGGTGATGCAGCTGCATGGCCTGTGGCGAGTGCTATTCGTCATTTCCGCGAAGAGTTCGAATGGCACATTAAAGAAGCAACATTAAGTCAATCAAGAAATTTTGGATTACTTGCCGCACACGAGGCGCTAGTAAAATAATTATTTTAATAAAATGGCAGATAAAATAAAAGTAACCATCGACGGACAGTCTGTTGAAGTAGAACCGGGAACCACCATATTAAATGCAGCGCGTCAAATAGGCGGCGACATTGTGCCTCCGGCTATGTGTTATTATTCAAAGCTAAAAGGTAGCGGCGGTAAATGCCGTACTTGTTTAGTAAAAGTGGCTCAAGGATCCGAAAAAGATCCTAGACCAATGCCTAAGTTAGTCGCTTCTTGTCAAACGCAAGTGATGGATGGCATGGTGGTAGAAAACACCACTTCACCAGAAGTTTTAGAAGCAAGAAAAGGCGTAGTAGAAATGTTGTTGATAAACCATCCACTTGATTGTCCAGTTTGCGATCAGGCGGGCGAATGCGATTTGCAAAACTTATCATTCGAACACGGTGCTTCTAATTCTAGATACGAATTTGAAAGAAGAACTTTTGATAAAGTAGATATCGGAGATAAAATTCAATTGCACATGAATCGCTGTATTCTTTGCTATCGTTGCGTTTACACAGCAGATCAAATTACAGAGGGCAGGGTTCATGGTGTTTTAAATAGAGGAGATCAATCAGAAATATCTACTTATATCAGTGCTGCAATAGACAATGATTTTTCTGGAAACGTAATTGATGTTTGCCCGGTAGGTGCATTAACCGACAAAACATTCCGTTTTAAAAATAGGGTTTGGTTTACCAAACCGGTAGATGCACACAGAGATTGCGATCACGAAAAATGTTCGGGTAAAGTAGTATTGTGGTATAAAGGGGAAGATGTATTGCGTGTAACTGCCCGCAAAGATCAATACGGCGAAGTAGAATCTTTTATTTGCAATACCTGTAGATTTGATAAAAAAGCAACAGCAGATTGGACAATAGAAGGACCAAGAAAAATCGAAGACACCTCGGTTATTTCTTCCAACCATTATGAAATGGCGCATCCGCTTCCTGTCATCGAGAAAAACGAAGTATTAATTGAAGCGAATAAAAAAATGTTTCATAAAAAAATTAAATAAAAATGGACATCGCATTTATTATTGAAAAATTAATTTTAATCTCTGCCATCTTAGGGATTAGTTTGGTTATTGCCATGTATACTACCCTTGCAGAAAGAAAATTTGCAGGGTTTTTCCAAGACCGCGTAGGACCTAACAGAGCCGGACCTTGGGGCTTATTACAACCACTTGCCGATGGCGTAAAATTATTTACCAAAGAAGAAATTATACCAACGCATGCCAGCACATTTTTATTTGTACTTGGTCCATCGCTCAGCATGTTTACCGCTTGTATTACCACTGCGGTAATTCCTTGGGGTCAAGATTTATTTTTATTTGGCAGACAAATTTCATTACAAGTAGCAGATATTAATGTTGGCGTATTATATGTTTTCGGCGTTGTTTCATTAGGCGTATATGGCGTAATGATTGGCGGTTGGGCTTCTAATAATAAGTTTTCATTATTAGCGGCGGTTCGTTCTGCCTCTCAAAATATTTCTTACGAAATAGCAATGGGTTTATCTATCATCGCTTTATTAATGATGACAGGCACATTAAGCTTAAGAGAAATTTCGGAGCAACAAGCTGGTATGAACTGGAATGTTTTTTATCAGCCATTGGGTTTTTTAATATTCATGATTTGTTCTTTTGCCGAAACCAATAGAACACCATTTGATTTACCAGAATGTGAAACCGAATTAGTAGGCGGACACCATACCGAATACTCTTCGATGAAATTAGGTTTTTATTTATTCGCAGAATACATCAACATGTTTGTATCGTCTGCAATTATGGCTTCCTTATATTTCGGAGGGTATAATTACCCATTCATGCACCTCATTAGCAATCCAAATGTTGCAGCGTTAATAGGCGTTGCAGTCTTTTTCGTCAAAATATTTTTGTTTATATTTTTCTTTATTTGGGTGAGATGGACGGTACCCCGTTTCCGTTATGATCAACTCATGAAGTTAGGATGGAAAGTTTTAATTCCATTGGCAATTGTAAATATAGCTTTAACGGGAACTGGCATTTTAATTTTTGGAAAATAATATTTTTAATCAAAAGCATTGACAAATATGAATTCGTTAACGAATCGAAAAAAAGTTTTAGAGTCTAAGCAAATGAATTTTTGGGAGCGTATTTACCTTCCAGCAATTATCAATGGCTTAAGCATTACTATGAAACATTTCTTCAAAAAAAGAACTACTGTGTATTATCCGTAAAAAAAAAGATCATTCTCCGAAAATTTCAGGGGTTTACACTCTTTAAAAAGAGACGAAAATGGTGCAGAGCGTTGCACAGCATGTGGTCTTTGTGCGCTTTCTTGCCCAGCAGAAGCCATTACCATGACTGCTGCTGAGCGCAAGCCCGGAGAAGAGCATTTGTATAGAGAAGAAAAATATGCTTCGGTATACGAGATCAATATGTTGCGTTGTATTTTTTGTGGTTTCTGCGAAGAGGCTTGCCCTAAAGCGGCTATTTATTTAGATGGCGATATTGCAAAAGCAGGATACATAAGAGATGAGTTTATTTTCGGTAAGGATAAATTAACAGTACCAGTTATTAAATAATTATTCAATAAAATAATATTCAATGAGTCATTCATTATTTTACTTATTATCGTTCATTACACTATTTTTTGCTTTACTAGTGGTATTCGCAAAAAATCCTATACACAGTGCATTGTATATGGTGATGACATTTTTTGCAATCACCTGTCAGTATTTAATTTTAAACGCACAGTTTTTAGCCATCGTAAATTTTATTGTTTACATGGGGGCTATTATGGTATTGATACTTTTCTCTATCATGTTTTTAAATTTAAACCAAGCTACCGAGCCACAAAAATCTAGCCTTTTAAAATTCGCAGGAGTAATTTCTGCAGGCTTATTAATGCTTACACTGGTTGGCGCTATTGTAAAAACAGGCGGAGGCGATGTGCCATTCGAATTAATTAAACCAGATATTGGATTGGTTAAAAACTTAGGGAAAGTTTTATTCAACGAATTTTTATTGCCATTCGAAATAGCATCGGTATTATTATTATCTGCTATGGTTGGCGCAGTATTATTAGCTAAAAAAGATATTAACTAATGGGAACAGTAACACAAACAATTCAAGCAGTACCAATTAATCATTATATTTTATTAGCCTCTTTGTTATTTACAATTGGTGTAATGGGCGTATTGGTTAGAAGAAATGCGATTGTCATTTTTATGTCAATCGAATTAATGTTGAATGCAGTAAATATTTTATTAGCCGCTTTTTCTGCTTATAGAGGCGATGCAAGCGGTCAGGTATTTGTATTTTTTATTATGGCAGTAGCTGCCGCAGAAGTGGCGGTAGGCTTGGCTATCATTGTAATGATTTACAGAAACACCAGATCAATCGACATTAATATTTTAAATAAATTAAAAGGATAGGTTCATTCAGCAAATCATATTATGTTAAAATTAGTAGGCTTAATTCCATTATTTCCATTGCTAGGATTTTTAATCAATGGCATTGCAAATAAGCGTATGCCCAAAGCATGGGTAGGAATAATAGGTAGCGCATCCATTTTCTTTTCGTTCCTCATTAGTTTGGGTATTTTTCTGAGCACACCCAACGGCGAGGTAAACACCTTCGATTTATTTAGCTGGATAAATATTGCAGGTTTGCAAATTCCATTCTCCTTTTTAGTAGATCCATTATCGATGATCATGTTGTTGATCATTACCGGCGTAGGATTTTTAATTCATGTATACTCGATAGGCTACATGCACCACGATGAGGGCTTTGCAAGGTATTTTGCTTACCTCAATTTATTCGTATTTTTTATGTTATTATTGGTATTAGGATCTAACTATGCCATTATGTTTATTGGTTGGGAAGGTGTTGGATTGTGTTCTTATTTATTGATCGGATTTTGGTTTAAAAATACCGCTTATAACAATGCAGCTAAAAAAGCATTCATCATGAATCGCATTGGCGACCTTGGTTTCTTGTTAGGTTTGTTTTTAATTTATACAACATTTGGTACTGTTAATTATAAATCGGTTATGGTACAAGCGGCTGGATTTACCACAGGCGACATAACCATTACTGCCATTGCCTTATTATTATTTATAGGTGCAATGGGTAAGAGCGCGCAACTACCTTTATATACATGGTTGCCAGACGCAATGGCAGGACCAACACCTGTTTCGGCGCTAATCCATGCAGCTACCATGGTAACGGCTGGTATCTATATGATTGCACGCTCTAGTTTATTATATGTGCTTTCGCCAATTGCTATGCAAACCATCACCATTGTTGGTATGCTTACCGCAATTGTAGCAGCCATTATTGCCTTAACCCAAACAGACATTAAAAAAGTATTGGCTTATTCAACAGTGAGTCAATTGGGTTATATGTTTGTGGCTTTAGGTGTAGGCTCTTTTACAGGCGCCGTTTTTCATTTAATGACCCATGCATTTTTTAAAGCATTGTTATTCTTAGGCGCTGGAAGTGTTATACACGCTATGTCTGGCGAGCAGGATATGCGTAACATGGGCGGATTAAAGAAAACATTACCCATTACATTTTTAACTATTTTAATTGGCACATTAGCCATTTCGGGTTTACCTCCATTTGCAGGTTTCTTTTCGAAAGACGAAATATTAGCGGCAACATTTAATTATTCGCCAATCGTATTTTCGGTAATGGCCATTACTTCGGTATTAACCGCTTTCTATATGTTTAGAATGTTGTTCTTAACTTTTTATAGTTCGTTTAGAGGAAGCAGCGAACAAGCAAAACACTTGCACGAAAGCCCTAAAAATATGACTATTCCATTAATCATATTGGCTGTATGCGCTACATTTGCAGGCTTTTTAGGCTTACCAGAAGTTTTTTCTGAACACCATTTATTGAAATCATTTTTAGCGCCAGTATTTATTTTAGCTGATGCAAAAATGTTTGTAGCTACTCCGTCGCATACAGTAGAATACGGCATTATGATTGGATCTTTAATCGCCGTATTAGCTGTAGCGTATTATGCATTTATTCGTTACAGCAAAAAAGTTTATTTATTACCACAACAAGAAGAAGCACTTTCGGTTTGGCAAAAAATATCTTATAACAAATTTTATTTAGACGAATTTTATTTTGCATTGATTACCAATCCAATTAATAAATTGGGCGCTTATTTACACCAAATTGTAGATAGAGCTGGCATAGACGGCCTCGTGAATGGTGCAGGCAGATTGGCTTTGGCTGGATCTAAAAGAATTAAAACATTACAAACAGGCTATACCGGATTTTATATTTTTGCCATGGTCCTTGGTATTTTATTCATCATGTTGTTAAACTTTTTTATTTAATATTCGATAAATGATTACGCTACTACTTTTATTATTTCCGGCTTTAGCATCATTGGCTTTGTTAGTATTAAATACTAAAGATGCAAAACGTGCAGCATTTCTTTTTTCGATAATAGAATTAGCGATTGCATTATTTGCATTGCTAAACTTTCAAAAAGACGCCACTACACAATTTTTATTAAATACTCCTTGGGTAAGTTCTTTGGGCATTCATTTTAAAATAGGCATAGACGGCATTAGTATGCTCATGGTTATGCTTACCACCGCCTTATTCCCATTGATTATCCTGTCGACCTTTAACAAAACGTATACTGCAGAAAAATCTTTTTATGCATTGATGTTATTTATGCAAGCAGGATTAATTGGAGTCTTTGTTTCCTTAGATGCATTTTTATTTTACACTTGTTGGGAAGCAGCATTAATTCCGGTTTATTTTATTGCAGCAATTTGGGGTGGTGCAGAAAGAATTCAAGCAACCTTAAAGTTTTTTGTATATACCATTTTAGGTAGCTTACTCATGTTAGCTGCTATTATTTATATTTATTTGCAAACACCCGGAACACATTCGTTCGATATCAATGTGTTCTATCAAACAGTTTTAAACAACCAGGCACAAGGCTATTTGTTTTGGGCTTTCTTTATTGCATTTGCAATCAAGATGCCTGTTTTTCCATTCCATACATGGCAACCAGACACTTATACAGAAGCGCCAACGCCAGCAACCATGCTACTTTCGGGTATTATGTTAAAGATGGGTGTTTATGGTGTTATTAGATGGATGATTCCAATTGTGCCGCAAGGATTTCAAGAGTGGTCGTGGTTAGCGATTACTTTATCGGTTATTGGAATTGTCTACGCATCTTTAATTGCCTTCAATCAAAAAGATTTAAAAAGATTAATTGCCTACTCTTCTATTGCCCATGTGGGCTTAATTGCTGCAGGCGTATTTGTTTTTAATGCACAAGCATTACAAGGTGCCATGATTCAAATGTTGAGTCACGGCGTGAATGTTTTCGCTTTGTTTTATATCATCTATATCATCGAATCGCGTACCGATACCAGACAAATGAATTTATTAGGCGGCATTGTGCATTCGGCACCAAAGCTGGCTATCACCTTCACCATTATTATGATGGGATCTATTGCATTGCCTTTAACCAATGGCTTTGTAGGCGAGTTCTTGTTGTTAATGGGCTTGTATCAATATAGTGCTATTGCCACCACATTTGCTGGCTTAACTATTATTTTAGGTGCAGTGTATATGTTAAGAATGTACCAAAGAGTGATGTTAGGCGAAGCAAATAACTTAACTAATTCTTTTAAAGATATACAAGGAAACGAAAAAACGATTTTATATATCGTGGTACTTTTAGTAATAGTAATGGGTGTTATGCCAAATACTATTTTAAGTATTTCGGATGCAGCTATTCAAAATTTAATTTCTATTGTCAATTCAAAATTAGTAGCGATCAACTAAATTAATTTAAAAATTTTTATAAATGAACAGTATAATTATCATCACCATACTTGCAGTTGTGCTGCTATTTTTAGGTGTTTACAAAAAAGCATCGGCTCTTTTACCTGTAGCAGTAATAGGGCTTTTAGGCGCCTTGGCTTCGCAAATTGCTACTTGGAATACCAATTTGTATTATTTCAATCAAATGGTTTTGTTTGATAATTTTTCTATTGTTTTTTCGAGCCTTACCATTATTACAACGATACTTATTATTATTTTATCAAAAGGGTATTTCGAAAAAATTAGCAATGATGTTGCAGAGTATTTAGCACTTATTTTATTTGCATTGGTTGGCGTATTGTGCATGGTGTCGTTTCAAAACTTAACCATGTTATTTATTGGCATTGAAATTATGTCCATTAGTATGTATGCTTTAGCGGGTATTCGTAAAAAAGATTTGGCATCGAACGAAGCTGCTTTAAAATATTTTTTAATGGGCTCGTTTGCTACTGCATTTTTAATGTTCGGTATTGCTTTGATATATGGATTTACGGGTACGTTTAATTTAGATCAAATTGCTTCCGCTGTTGGCATGAGTAATGGGGTAATTGCACCACTATTTTATACAGGCATCTTATTTATTTTAGTAGGCATGTTATTCAAAATTTCTGCTGCACCATTTCATTTTTGGGCGCCAGATGTTTACGAAGGCGCACCTTCGTTAATTACATTGTTTATGTCTACGGTTGTTAAAACCGCAAGCTTTGCAGCATTCATTCGTTTATTTATTACCTGCTTTGCTTCACTAGCAACCTATTTAACGCCTACACTTTGGATCATTGCCTTGTTAACCATTAGCATTGGAAATTTATCAGCGCTAAAACAACATTCGTTCAAGCGCATGTTGGCTTATTCTAGCATATCACATGCAGGTTATATGTTGTTAGCTATATTAGCCATTGGTCCAAATTCTAGCAAAGCAATTTTCTTATATGCAAGCGCTTATTCAATTGCTTCTATTACCGCATTTGCCATTTTTATTAAAGTAAAAGAAATTGTAAAGTCTGATAATTTCGAAGCATTCAATGGTTTAGGTAAAAGAAACCCAGGCATGGCATTGGCATTAACTATTGCCATGTGTTCTTTGGCTGGAATACCTTTAACTGCCGGCTTCTTTGGTAAGTTTTACATCTTTACCAATGCAATGGCTCAAAATTATTATGTCTTAGTATTCTTGGCAATTGTTAATGCGGTTATCGGAATTTGGTATTATTTTAAAGTAATTATTGCCATGTATATGAAACAAAGCTTAGACAACAGCCCAATCGAAGCTAGAGGAAATATGGCATTGGTGTTATTTATCACTACCATGGCAACTATTATTCTGGGTATTTTCCCTTCAATATTATCATCCTTATTTTAAATTACCTATTTTTCGGAATAAATACTACTATGGAAAACGCGATTGAATTTGTCAAGACCCTATTGCACCCGCAAAGCATCATACATTACGGGGGTTTGTCACTATTGCTTTTTGTAGTATTTGCCGAAACAGGTTTATTTTTCGGTTTCTTTTTACCCGGCGATTCTTTATTATTTGTTGCGGGCTTATTATGTGGCACACCCATTTTTGATGTACACATTATTACCCTATTAATTAGTGTATCGATTGCAGGAATATTGGGGAATTTTGTCGGATATTATTTTGGTAAAAAAACAGGGCCAGTTATTTTTAGCAAAGACGATTCTTTTTTCTTTAAGAAAAAGCACGCCATTTATGCTAGGGATTTTTACGAAAAACACGGAGGCTCTGCCATTATAATGGC
>Ga0102865_1000230_pt1 | contig 15540 bp, 21 predicted proteins | sample Colrivmet1449C02_FD_78440 | JGI IMG/M metagenome (GOLD analysis project Ga0102865, IMG submission 78440) | Estuarine microbial communities from the Columbia River estuary - metaG 1449C-02 | ecosystem: Environmental > Aquatic > Marine > Intertidal zone > Estuary | place: USA: Columbia River...
CGGTATAACTGTTGTGGAATCAGACCCACCGAACTTTGGTGGTAAAACAGTTTTAACTGTGGACTTATTGATGTTTCTATTTTTTAACACCACAACTAAAACACAGAAATCGGAAGAAATTTTTAATAGGTTCCGTGACTCTAACAAAGTACAGGTTAGGGGTGACATCGTTATTGATGGTGATGAGTATGTGGTATCTCGTACAATTGAAAGAAAGAAGTCTAAGTCTGGTGATTGGAATGTCAAAACCGAATTGGACTTCTTAAAAAAATTGGGGGATGGTTCTTACCAAAACTTCACAGGAGAACAAAGAAGAGAAACTGAGAAGTTTATTAAGAATTCTATTGGTGAGATGGATGACTTTTTGATGACTATTTTAACAACATCTACTAATTTGGAGGAACTCATTGATTCTAAACCAACTGCTCGTGGACAAGTCCTGAGTAGGTTTATGGGTCTTGAATTCTTGAAAATAAAGGAAGAAACGGGTAAAGAAATCGTTTCTACCTTTACCAAAAGTATGATGTCTAACGTCTACAATACTGAAACATTAAAGGGTGATATTGATTTGTTGAAAGAAAAAATCATCACCCTTCAACAGACTAATGTTGATGTTGAAAAAGAAATTGTTGATGTTACCGAAAGATTATCAACTGGCCAAGAATATAAAGACGGTTTGTTAAATGCGAAATACTCTGACATAGACAAAGAACTTTTGGTTTTAAACCCAATCAACATACAGAGTGAAATTTCAAACTCAGAAAGGGAATGTGAAAAAATTAAAATCCAAATCAATGGTATTATAATTAAGGAACCCACATCATACTATCATGAGGACAAACATGATGAGATTAAAAATGAGATGAAAACCACAAACGGTGAACTCATTCTTGCTCAGAACAAAGTTGAAGAGATTGAACAACTTGTCAAAAAGTATGGAGATGGTATTCAATGTGAACACTGCGGAATTAAATTGATGGAAGCGGCTCTTACAAAGAAAAAGATTGATGAATTAGGTGATTGGGAGAAGAAGGTTGATAAGTTATCAAAACAATGGAAAGACCTTGACTCCAAAGAAAAATCCTACACACAACTCAAAAAAGACTTTGATGAGTATGAACGTAACAAACTTATCAAGGAAAAATTTGAGGTTGGATTAGAAGCTGAAAAACTTAAACTTGAGAAAAAACAAGATGTACTTAAAAGATATATTGAGTCTCAAGAAAAGATTAAGAAGAACCAAGAACTTGAGGTAAAGATTATTAAGACTCAATTACGTATTGATGAATTGATTAACCGAAAGAGAGAACTTGAAAGGGCTCAAACCAATAACAGCAATGATATTAATTCAGCAACGGCCAAGATTCAAACAAATTCTGAAATAATTGAAAAGATTAAAGTTGAATTTGAGAAGGAAAAGATTTATAAAATCTACTTGGAATTGTTTGGTAAGAACGGTATTTCAAAAATCATCATGAAAACCATGATGCCATTGATTAATCAAGAACTTCAAAGATTGTTACAAGATTCTTGTTACTTTAACTTGGAGATTAGAATCAATGATAAGAATGAAGTGGAGTTCATCATGATTGACAATTCAACGGGTATTGAAAAGTTGATGTCATCAGGTTCAGGTTATGAAAGAACAATTGCGAGCATGGCACTGAGAGCCGTGTTGAGTAAGATATGTTCATTACCAAAACCAAATATCATTGTTTGGGATGAGGTGTTTGGAAAAATTTCAAATGACAACCTTGAACTTGTTGGTGAATTCTTCAGTAAAATTAAAGACTATTTTGAAAAAATATTTGTTATTACTCACAATCCCTTGGTTAATAACTGGGCAGATAGTGTTGTGAGGATTAAGAAAGAAGAAAATATATCCAAGGTAATCCAATAATTTTTTAGATTATACTTGAATTGGTTGAAGTTTTGGTATTACCTTTGTAGTAAATAAAAAGACATATGAATTATTTAATAACAATGTTTGGTGACTTCCAAGACAGTGATAGAGTTAGGGCAATTAATATTTGTCTCACACCTATGGTTAGTTCAAAAGAGTTGAAATTTTCAAAATCGGATACCTTTATTATATCACATTTTGAATCTGATTGGGATTTAGACTATATCAATAGTTACATTAAAGATGTTTTGAATAATCAAGTTGATATGGTTATAGTTTCACCTTCGGAAAATGTTACCATACTTGCCAATAATGACTTTGTAAGTCATTTAACGGATTTAGAACAAGAGATTGAAAACTCCAATGTTCAACCCGATACTGTTAAAATGTATAGTGGTTTTGAAAAACTACAACAGGAGATGATGGACATGATGGAAGAGGATGATGACGATGATGATGAGGATGAAATTAAAACAATTATTCAAAAATCTAAAAAGAATACACTATCTTTGGATGACCTATTGGATAAAATCACAGAATTTGGTTTTAACTCTTTAACTGAAAACGAAAAAAAATTACTACAAAAACTATCTAAATAACATGAAAGACAAAATATCTACAATTCCAATCAATCAAGAAGAAATTGCGACATATCTTAAAGATATTCGCAAGATTAAAGTAATGACAGTTGAGAGAGAACGTACACTGGCTCAAAAAATCCTATCAGGTGATATTACAGAATCAGAAAAGAAACAAATTGAACAGGAACTTTTAATTGGTAATTTGAGATTTGTTATAACTGTCGCTAAACAGTATCAAAACCAAGGACTTGAATTATCAGATTTGATTGCTGAGGGTAATTTGGGACTATTAAAGGCGGTTAAGAATTTTGATTGGACTAAACAACTACGTTTTATTTCATACGCAGTTTGGTGGATTCGTCAATCAATTCTTCAATCTTTGAATGAAAATGCTCGTACTATCCGACTTCCGGTTAACGTCGTACAAGAACTTCAGAAGGCCAAGAAAGAAGTTGAAAAAAACGGGGCGGATTTACCTGATAAGTTTGTTAATCTCCCAACAACAATAAATTATGATGCACCTCTAAATGAAGAAGGTGATACGTTATTGGATTTGATTAAGAATCCTGATGCAGAATTACCTGACTCAATATTTGACACAAAGGAAATGCTCAAAGAGAAATTAAAAGAAATTTTAGGAATCTTGGATGATAGAGAAAAAATTATTATAGAAGATTATTTTGGTTTGTCAGGTCAAACAAGAACTTTAGAGGATATTGGTAATGACTTCAAACTGACAAAAGAACGTGTACGACAAATCAAAGAAAAGGCATTACGTAAACTTCGTAATGAATCTAACGACCTGTTTGAGTATCTATAATATTTATTAATAAAAAAACTATGAAAGAATTTGTAAAAAAGAATTTTACTGTAATTGTTTTAGTAATTGCAGTGTTAGGTTTATTTAAAAGTTGTGGAGATACGAGACAATTATTAAAAATAAGTAAACAAATGGAAGTTTTGGTTACTAAAGACGAAATGACTAAAGAGTTGAAAAGAAGTGGGTTAGAGGCTGAAAAAAGAATGATTCAGGCAACTGATAGAAAACTTTTAGACGTTAGAAGACAAACAGAAATTGACGAAGAAATAAAAAAACTTGATATTAAATAAATGAATTGGTTTCAGAAAAACTTTAAAACCATAATCTATATTGCGTTTTCAATACCAATATTAACAGTTGCGTTTGTCTCAATATCTCACGTAACAACTTGGTATGGTATAACAAACCCAATTAGTTGGGCAATATATTTGTCAGTTGGTATTGAAATTGCGGCATTGGCGGCTCTTGCTGCAATATCGGCACAGATGGGAAATAAAGTATATTTCCCATTTGGTATTGTTACCTTAATTCAGTTCTTAGGCAATATCTTCTTTGCTTATCAGTACATAGATATTAACTCAGTGTTATTCCAAAGTTGGGTGGAGATGGTTGACCCAATAGTTTCTTATATTGGTGTTGAATCAGGTAATATGGTTTCACATAAAAGATTCTTAGCGTTGTTTGCTGGTGGTATGTTACCACTTATTTCATTATCATTCTTACATATGTTAGTCAAGTTTGAAGAGTCAGGAAAAAACAATGTTAACCCAACAGAAGAAGTTGATATTGAAAAAATTTCTAAAGATGCTGGTAAAAAAGAAGGTGAGTTATTGAATGAAGAACCTGAAAAAATTAACCCAACACCTGAAGATTTAGAAAAACTTGAGGACGTATTACAACATATTACATCCAATAAGTTCTCCATATTAACAGAGGAAGAAGATGAAAACATTACACAACCTGAGAAAAAAGTATTAAGATATACTGGTAGAAATGGTTGATATTATCAAATATGGTAATTTTAAAGGGTTTGGTAAACCCAAGAAAAAAAGACAAATAATTCTTTGTCATACTTCAAGGGAGGTCGGTGAATACTTGACCTCTCTTAAATTTAGGTGTAATGGTAAGTACAAAAAGATACCTAACTATGTAATTTCACAGGAAGGTGTGATTTATGAGTTGTTAAATCCGAAATATAGTTTAGAATTTTTTTCAGAGAATTCAATGAAAAATAGTGGGATTTCAATTGTCCTTGAAAATTTGGGTTGGTTAAATAAAAAACCATTATCATCTTTTTACCTTAATTGGTTTGGTAATATTTATAAACAAGAGGTTTACGAAAAAAAATGGAGAGATTACAATTTTTGGCAGCCATATACAAACGAGCAGATTATCAAAACGGCTCAGTTGTGTAAGATGTTGTGTAAAGATTTGGAAATCCCTAATAAATTCGTGGGACACAATGTAAAAGTTGATGGTATAGAATTATTTCAAGGTGTAACAACAAGAAGTAATTACCATCAAAGATATACAGATGTTAGTCCGGCATTTGATTTCGATACCTTTAAAAAAGAACTAGAAAATGAACAATTATATGAACGAGAGATATGACTCTATTAAAGATTTAGTCAAAAGAGCAAGACTAATCAACGAACAACTTAACGCCGAAAAACTTGGACCAATAAATGTCGCTGCTGACATTGAAGCAAGTATTAATGATAGCACATATGAAACCGCTATTGAAAAACCAAAAAATAGAGGTAAAGAAGATGAAACTAATTTTGTACAAAGATATAAAATTTCTGGTTCAATAATGGCGATTCATGGTAAGACAAAATCTGAAACCGATATTACTTCAGATGATAAAGTTTCATTTCAAGAAACCATTGATGAATTCACTGAAGAAGTATCTGACTTAGTTGATTTCAATCAATTGAATGTTTATCCGAACACGGTGGAATGGTCAGGTAAAATCATAGATAGTGATGTTGAGTTCATTTATACTATTGGTGAAGACAGTGGAATCTATATCAATGGTGACATGTTAAAAATTGACGATTCAACTTTAGATATGATTAATAAGTTGAAGACTTTTTATGAAAAGTTTAAATCTAAGTGGTCTAAAGTATTGGCGGCAAGAAAACAAGCTCCTGAAGAATATGATTAGTCTTAATCAAATATTTGATAAAAAAGATTTAACCTTGAAAAATGTTCTCAAGGTTATTCTTGTTTTAGTAATACTTTGGTATTTGATACAAATAACAACAGTAGTTAAGATATCAAAAGAAAGTAAAAGAGAACTTGATTCTATACAGTCCCATATAGAAATGGTTGAGTTTAACCAACAACTAATTCAATCAGACATTGATAAAGTAAATGAAGAAATAAAGGTAGTGGAGACAAGAGTTGAAACCATAAAAGAAACAAAAACCCAAGTAGGAAATGAGTTTAGTAAAAAAATTAGTGATGCTTCTAAGTATGGTCATGTTGAGCTCGACATGTTTTTCGCAGACCGTTACAAAGAGTTATACTGATACACAAAAGATAGTTTTGCCAGTCCCTGTGGCAAAACAAATAGTGATTGATTTATTGAAGGGAGATTCGGCATTTGCTCAATTGAAAATGTCTAATCAACACATCATTGAACTTGAGAACATGGTTTCTTTAAAAGATTCTGTAATTGATAAAATGAAGTTGAAAGAAGAGAATTACAATTTGATTATATCAGACGAAAGAAAGAAAACAGAAATTTATCAAAAAGAACTCAAGATTACTCAAAAGGAATTAAAGAGAATTAAAGCTAAAAGAACTTTTACTAATATAATTTCAGGAGTTTTAATTGGTACATTAACCTATTTATACATAACAAAATAACTATGGCACTAACTAGTTCAGAAGTAAAAGAAGTTGAAGTATTGATTAGAAAAGAGATGAAAAGTTTCTTGGAGAGTAATACATTAAAACAATTTGAAGATAAGTTAATTGATAAGATTGCTAAAGAAATTAAACGAGGTAAACTTGAGGGTGATATTAAAGATATTACACTTAGAATGTTCCGAGAATTCTATCAATTTATGTGGATGAATAGAAGTTATTGGGAACCAAGATTAAAGAACGCATAATCAAATGAAATCATCATCTAATTTATTCAAACAGAGTCTTGAAAAGGCTTACATAAACGACCCAACAATATCAAAAGATATTGATGTTGTGTCAGATTTAGATAAGTATTCTGATGAAATGACTGAAAATGAGGAAACCACTGAAGCTACAGGAGCTGCTTCTGCGGGAGCATTTTCATCACCATTATTCACCAAGGAAGAAACTAAAGAAGAGGAGAAAATACCTGGAGGTCTTTCAAAAAACAAAACATTAAAAGACATTGCAAAAAAACACGACAAGAAAGGGTATAACCATATTGACGATATGGTAAAACATTTGAAGAGTCAATTGATGAAAGGTATCAAAGTTGAAATGGAACACACCAATAGTGTTGATGTCGCAATGGAAATTGCTAAAGACCATCTTTTTGAAGACCCAAATTATTACGATAATTTAAAGAAAATAGAAGCTACGGAAGCAACCACCACAGCGTCTTCAGGTCAATATTCCACACCGGCATTTGTTGCTAAAAACGATAAGAATTGGAGAGGTGGTAAAAAACCAATTTACAAAGGTGGTAAGTTTGCTCAAGTTAAAAAGAAGTGTTTAACATTCCCATATTGTAATCAAGGGGCTGGTGCTGTTGTTTACAAAAATAAGTCATCTTTAGATGAGGCAATTAAAAATGTGAGTACAAGATTGGGTGTGGAAGAACAAATAATAAAAAGAATTCTTTATAATCATTTTAAAAAGAAGAAAAAGTAATCATTCTATAAGTTTAGATATTTATAGATTAAAACGACCGTTATGGATATATTTGAAAAATATTTGGATAAAGTTGTAAAACAAGTCCTTGATGAAACTTTAAATAAAAAAGTTGACAATCTTGTATCTGAGATTGAAAAAAAATCTAAGTTACAAGGTGGACAACACAAAATTGATGTTGCTGAGCCGAAAGGTAAAATTACCGCCGCTGACTTCAAAAAATTAAGAACTAAAACAGACATGAAAGAATACACTATGGGAGATAACCAAATTGAAAAGGTTGAGCCCTATGGAAATTTCTCGACAGACAGTCCTAAAAAAGTTGGTAAAGTTAAGAACGTAGGTTATAACTATGAAAAGAAAGTTGCCAAAGAGTTCAATGAAAATGATATGGAAGAAGGTAATGCGTTTTCAGGAGCGTTAGCAAAGGCTAAAGAAGATGGTAAATCGTCTTTTAAAGTTGATGGTAAAACTTATGAAGTTAAAGAAGGTCAAGTTTATCCTGAGAAAACTGATGATGGAGATTTTTTATCTAATTTCATAAAAAATGCTTTAAAAAGAAATACGAGATTATATCCTAAAAAAGACAAAGAACAAACTATGGTTCCAAAAAAAGATTATGATGATTCCGATGAGTACAAAAATGATGATGATGATTATTCATCACATATGTTTATTGGTGAAGAAGGTGAAAAAGAGAATTTTATTCAAAAAGCAACCAAAAAAATAGAAAAGAAAGGTACTTCAGGTAAATTTGGTGAGTGGTGTAAAAAAGAAGGTTTAGATAAAGACGGTGAAGTTACTAAAAAATGTATTGATAAAGCAATGAAGTCAGATGACAGTAAAGTTGTTAAAATGGCTAATTTTGCTAAAAACATTGGAGGATTTAAAGGTGCTAAACATGAAAGTGTTCAAATGACAGAATCTGAAGTTATTGAATTAATTGAAAGACTTGTTATGGAACAAAATAAAATAGCAGCAGATGCTGACTTGAAAAAGGTATCTAAACAGAACAAAAATACAAACCAAGAAAGTTTAAAGGCAACTAAAGAGAAACTTGAAAAGTGGTCCAAAGATGGTAATGTTGAGGGATATACTACAGAACCTAAACATTTCCCTAAAGGTAATGGTGAGATGAAGGAAATGGATAAGAAAGCTTACAAACCTTCAGACGCTGTTGAAGAGTATATTGACGCATTTGCTTACCCAGGTCAAACAAATTTGGTTTATGACGAAATCAAACCAAATGATGAGTGGATTGAGGCAAATTTGAAAGGTTCTTCAAAAACAGGGAACGCAACAAAAGACAAGGATGGTAATGACTTAGGTAATGCTGTATCATCTAAACTTGGTGAAAAAATGTATAAAAACTTCAAGGATAACGTATATGGTGCAGAACAAATGAATGCATCTTATAAGAGATATCCTCAACCTGTTGACCAAGCTGGTGAAGGAACTGAAGATGGCGATTTGAAATTGAAAAAAGGTTCTCAAAAATCCGAAAAGATTTTTAAACAATTGGAATCTAAAGAAGATAAGAAAACAAATCTTATGAATGAACAGATTTCAAGAATGATGAACATCGTTGAATACAAGCAAAAAACTCAATAATCTTTAATAATTTTAATTTTATATTAAATTCTCCATAGAGACCCTATGGAGAATTTTTATAATTGGATGTCCAAGTCACTTCCGTTCAGTGAAGTTGACATATGGTTCAGTGTACATAACATCATACCGGAAAGAATTGAACTTTTTGGTGATATATTTAACTCTTTAGCAATTTTAATAATTGATACATATTTTGGTGAGGAAAGTCACGAAACTAAAGTAGTATTATCCAACCACGATAAGAAGAACCATTTTGATTGGTGTTGGGGTAAAATGATAAAAGATTATGAAAAAGAAAACATATTAATTGACTCTGATGGTGAACACAAAGAATATTTGTGGAATTTCTTTCACGATAGTTTTTATTCACAATCTCAAGTTGATTATCGGGAGGCAATTCCTGAATTTATTGAGGAGTTGTTTGATTTAAATAAACCGTTCGCAAAATCTGATTTAGATATTTTAACCGAATTATACAAAACATTACAAAATAAAGTAATTCATGTTGGTTAATCTATTGACGAGAGAACATAATTCACTATTTTTAATTTAAAATAATTTAAAATAATTTATGGAAACATTACAAAAAATTAAGGAAGTTTGTGAAACTCTATCTGTTGATTCAGAAAAGTTCTACAAAGGTAACAAGAGCGCTGGTACAAGAGCTCGTAAATCTGCTCAAGAACTTAAGAGTTTACTACAACAATTGAGAGCTGAAATTTTGGAACATTCAAAAAAAGACTAATATGTTTAATACGGACACACTGTTCTTATTTATTTTTATTTTTTCTTTGTTTGTCTTATTCAAAAATTTCGTTAAACTCATAGGTACCCTATTGGGGAAAGAAATTGATTTCTCCAGTAGGGACCTTTTGTTTTTTGGACTTTCCTTGAGTTATATTATCACTTATATTATCAGGGTATGACACTTTATACAGTATTAAATCAGTTTGAAAATTTTTTCGTTGCAATAAGACGACTTGAGACCCATATTAGTTTGGATGTTAAATTTCCCGCTAATTGGTCAATGCCAAAGAGTACTACAACAGAATTTCAAGTAGTTCCTTTTGAGTATAAGGAAGAAGGTTGGAGAGGTATGAGTTTTGTTTGTGAGTTTGATGAAAAGATTGTTCAGAAAAACGTTGAGATGATTCTCAAGGTGATTAAGTTGAACCGAGAAAGAGAAGAGAAAGAAAGACTATTTCATAACGTAGTTGCGGAGTTGAAAAAGACGTTTGAAAAAACTGATTTGAAACATTTGCAAAATCTTTCAATTGGATTTGATGAAACCGAAAATTTAAATGTTGAGACAGATGAACCACAGGGAGAGACTATTGGACTGGCTGAATAAGGAAAAACAAAAAGACCAAACTGAGTTGATGAGGGAAAAAGAAAAATTTACCCAACAACTCACTCAAATGAAAAAAACTGATTTATTTCAAAAACCAAAAAATTCAATATGGAAACGAATACAGAAGCTCCTTTGGGGGAATTAGAAAAATTAGCGTTGTTATCTGACGCAATCAATGACCTATTTCCAAATTATGATAGGATGATGGTTTTTGAATTAGATAAACCCGAATACGACAAAATCATGGGTCATTTCAGGGAGATTGATAGACATCACAAACAGTTCTTGATTGATATCTCAGGTGTTGAATTTTACTTCATGTTGAAAAAAGAGGTTGAGGAAATTCCTAAAGAAGTTCCTGAAGAAACTCCTGAGGAACCTACCGAGGAAAAGTAGTGTATTGTCTGTAAAGTAATTTTTTATCAAACCCATTACTATTTAAAAAATCTATTAAGTATTTTTTCTGAGCCGTTGATGTGTCTTTTACAATAAGACAGTCTTTCTTTTGTGACTTTATAAAGTGTTCGGTAAGACAATCAAGTAATCTTGATGTCTCAGATGGTGACTTAGTTGTGAATACTGAAAAATCATCATCTTTTTGTATGATGATTTTATTGTGTAGTGAGTTAATCATCTTTAGACCGTCACCCCTCAAATGTTTTAAAATTAATTGTGATACTGTGACCTTCTTTTTGTTTTTAATGTCGTAAATCGTTTCTTCTTGATTGTATATGGACACCTTAATTAGTCCCCATTTATTATCAATCAATTGTATCTTAACATTCCTACCAAATTCATCAGTGGTGTACTGTGGGATATCAGACTTATAACCATCTTGGAGTATACCCAATTCAAATTTACATTCAACAGTGCCCTCAATTTGTTTTGGGAAGATAACTTTGTCAGATTCTTCCATTAATAAATTAAAAAAGTTTTCACAATTTTTGAAATTGTTAAACTTCTTTATTATCTTTTTCTTAACCTTATCTTTGAAAAGAACTATTTGATACTTTGGATTTACTAACATGAAAGATTACTATGAAATATTAGGCGTGCAGGACAATGCCACTGATGAAGAACTTAAACGTGCTTATAGAAAATTGTCTAAACAATACCATCCTGATGTTAATCCTGAGGGTGGTGAAAAATTTCGTGAGATAGCCGAAGCATACGACGTTCTTTCAGACCCCACTAAAAAGAATAACTACTTAAGCCAAAAAAACAACCCATTTAATGGAACTGAATTTGAGGATTTCTTTAAAAACATGTTTAGTGGGGGTCAAAGACCACAAAGTCCAAGAAAAAATGCTGATAAGATTGTTAAACTAAACGTCACACCGATAGATTCATATAAGGGGGTGGAGAAAGACTTAAACTTCCAACGAAACCATCCGTGTGGTGATTGTAGGGGTAGTGGTGGTGATAGAGTGACTTGTCATCACTGTCAAGGTCAAGGATTCACTACTCAAGTTATGGGTTCAGGATTCTTACAACAAGTTGTTAGACGTGGATGTGGACACTGTGGCACAACAGGTTCAATCCTAACAAAATATTGTAACTCATGTAGTGGTGTTGGTACCAAACCAAAATTTGAAACCATTAAAATTACCATTCCAAAAAATGTTGATGACGGTCAGTTCCTACGCATTTCTCAAAAGGGTGATTTCTCATATGGTTTCTATGGTGATTTAATAATTCAGGTGGTTATGGATAATACAAAAGAGTTTCAAAAGATGGGCAGTGATTTGATTTATAACTTAGAATTCAGTTATGATGAACTCAAAAATGATGTATATCATATCCCACACCCTGATGGTGATATTAAAATTCCGTCACCAAATGAATTTGATACAAACAAACCTTTAAGACTTAAAGGGAAAGGTTACCCAACAGGGGATATGTATGTCAAATTGAGAGTTAAGTTCAACAAATCTGATTTGAAATCTAGTTGAGGGTATTTATGATTGTATGAAAACAATCAACGAGGGTTCCAAAAGAGTTAAGTTAAATCAAAGGACTATATCCGACATCAAAAATGTTATTGATGTTATTTGGAAAGACTATGAAGATTTGGATGATGAAAATCCGTTGAAAGGTACAATTTATGTTAATGACCCATCAGGTGCTGAGTTTGAAATACCGGTTTATTATTTAAGTGACTTTAGTGAACAGGGGGCGGTTTTCCAACAAGACCAAACCAAACCACGTTCTTTGGACAATCTTTTTATGATTGTCAATCCTGATAAAGTTTTAATACCAAATAAGAAGTCCCTATACAATGTAATCTATCACGAAATTCAACACATGATTGAGTTGAACACAACACTTTATTTAAACCCTAAACAAATAGAAAAATATAAAAGTGCTGGTAGTGATGAATATTGGGGACACGACTTTGAATTCAGGGCATACACCAACGAAATCTTAGAAGGAATTGTCAATGAGTATAAAAGTCTTTTAGGTGTTAAAACAAAAGAAGAGTTATTAAACAGTTTAAAATCCTTAGTGAAATATTTTGCTGTTGAAGGTGAAGCTGATAAGACTGCTAAGAATGTTCTGTTAGATATTTCATCAGAATCTTTAGGTGAGGAGTTACCGCACGTAATTCAAGTTTTAATGCTCATCAAGACAAACAACCCTGAAATGTGGGGGGAATTCCTTAAGATGTTATATTCAACCGTAATTGAAATTGCTACAGATATTAAAAATTATAAGTCTGGTGATGAACTTAAAGAAGATAGTAAGTTCAAGAAACCAAGAAAGTATGATAAGTCATATTGTGAAAAAACCCCATGTGGTTCCATGGGGTTTAGTCAAAAAGCTTCTTGTAGACCCTACAAGAATTGTTACAAGTAATTACCTTGAAACGTTTCTTATCCTTAAATAATCTGATTTAGTAATGGTTGTTCGTGAAACTATCACGTAATTATCACCATCTTTTTCAACCCAACGTTCTCTGTGAATTGGTCGCACTTCTGATACAACTTCTGTATTGTTGTTTCTTCTGTGTTTCTTCTTTCCTTTCCCGTCCTGAGCAAATGATGGTGACATAATTAATCCCATCATCAAAACCAAAAATAACTTTTTCATGTATAAATATTGTTTGTGGTTTATAAAAAGTGTTAACACTATCTTAACATAAATATAACAATTACCACACATAAGACAAGTCAGATGAAAAATTTAACATTGGAAACTTGCTTTGTTGTCATTAAGACCTATATTTGTATTAAAGTAATAAATCTCTTATATTTTAAAATATGTTATCATATATTGGCGGAAAAAGTAAAATAGGTAAATGGATTGTTGGTGAGTACCCACAGGACATGGAAACCTATGTGGAAACATTCGGAGGAATGTTTTGGTGTTTTTATAATATGGATTTGATTAAGTTTCCAAATCTTAAGACAGTGGTGTATAATGATTTTAATCCACTAAATCATAATCTATTTACGTGTCTTCAAAACCCAACAGAATTACTCAAGGCGATAAACTCAATACCCTGTCAGGAGTTTGGTATTGAAAAAACACCTGAATTATACCCAATCTTATTCAAGAACTACCAACAAACACTTTTTAGTGGTGAGTTAAAATTGAGTGCCCCTGATTACATGATAGCTTCACAGTATGCATATATTCTAACTCAGGTCTTTAGTGGTTCCAAACCTGAATCAAGTTCTTATATTGACCTAAAGGGTAAATACAAGTCCAAGTATCTTACCTTCCGTGACAAACTAATCAACCCAAAATGGCTGGATAAGTTTATTAGAATAACTAACTTTGAAAACATGGACTTTGCAGATGTGATTACTAAGTATGATTCACCAACTACCTACATCTATTTGGACCCGCCATATTGGAAGACTGAGAACTACTATTCAAATCATGACTTTGACCGTAAAGACCATGAACGACTGGCAAATGTATTACATAATGTAAATGGTAAGTTTTCTTTATCATATTATGACTTTGAATTATTAAAACAATGGTTTCCTGAAGACCAGTACAGGTGGGTTAAAAAAGAGTTCGTAAAGGCAGCCGCGGCTAAGAAAGGTAAAACTCAAAACATGGGGGAAGAGTTATTGATAATGAATTATTAATATTTCTTAAGTTATTGTGTATTTATAGATAAACATATAAAGATGAAATTCACGTCTGTATTAAAGGAAATAATTTTAGAACAATCAAGATTTGAAGTCTTGTTAGACAAATTCGTAAAATCAAAGAAAAAAGGTGAGAAGGTTATTGCTCCAAAAATGAAAAAAGAGGAACTTTACAAACTTATCAATGCCGACCCTACATCAAGATTGAATAATGTCAATTTAGATACCATAACCAAAGAAGAATTAGAAAAGGTTAAAGTTGGTGAATACACACCATGGTTAATCAAACAATATTTAAATCCTACAACAGAACGTGCATTTGGTGATAATGGTTTTGAAGGAGAAGTAAAGGTTATGAAAGACCGTTTTATGGAAGACCTTTACAAGGTTACGGATGACTTAAAAAAGTTTCACAGATTCAAGGGTAGAGTTCCTATTGAACAGAGAGATATTAATAAATTGAGCGCTGATGCGTTATATGATGTGGTTAGGGACTTTGATTTAACGTTGGCAACAACAACAAAGGCTGAGAGAAAGAGTCTTCCTGTTCACCCTGGAGCTGACTCAAGTTATGATGGTGAAACATGGAAAGTTGTAAAAATTGAAGATAAAGGTGAAAGAGGTAAAGAAGCTGCATGTTTCTATGGTGGTAATCAACAAGAAACAAGATGGTGTACTTCAGCACCTGGATTGAGTTGGTTTAACAATTACATCAAGGATGGACCTTTATATGTTGTGTACAATCCAAATGACCCTAAGATATCTCCACAAACAGGATTGCCAATTGAAAGATATCAATTTCACTTCCCTTCTAATCAGTTTATGGATAAAGACGATAGAAGTGTTAATTTGGTGGACTTATTGAACGGTCCTATGGCAGAACTTAAGCAATACTTCAAACCTGAATTCGCAAAAGGTTTAACTGCAGGTTCGGGTAAAGATTTGAAGATTGATGGTTTTGGTTCAGGTTCTGTTGGTAAATTTGTGGGTCTTTATGGATTAGAAGAATTGTTTAATTCATTACCTTATAGTTTGGAACAAATCAAAATTAAGAATAAAGACAACGCTGGTACAATCATCAATATTCCACCTTCAATTACAAGATTTCAAAACCTTAAGCATTTGGTGTTAGTAAATTGTATTAATACAGTACCTGATTATATTTGTCAGTTGGACAACTTGAATATTTTAGGTGTTATGAGTAATCCTCAACTAACAAGTCTACCTGAATGTTTAGGAACAATGGAAAACTTGGAATTCATTAACTTCAAGGACACAGGAGCATCCGCACCAAAGTCATTAGA
>Ga0102865_1000235_pt1 | contig 15335 bp, 13 predicted proteins | sample Colrivmet1449C02_FD_78440 | JGI IMG/M metagenome (GOLD analysis project Ga0102865, IMG submission 78440) | Estuarine microbial communities from the Columbia River estuary - metaG 1449C-02 | ecosystem: Environmental > Aquatic > Marine > Intertidal zone > Estuary | place: USA: Columbia River...
ATAAATATCCTGCGAATTCCGATCGAATATAATTTTAGGCGCTTGACTTGGATTAGATGGATTTATAAGATACGTTTTCGTATTTCGAGTATCATACCAATCATCATAAACAATCGCCAGAGTTTCATTTCCCCAAATCATTCCACTGAAACGCTGTTGTATTTTAGTGATAGAAGTAGCTTCACTTGTGAAAGGTGCCTCCCATTGAAAAAGTTCGTCTCTAAAAGCAACTTTATTTGCTTGATCGCCTTCATCCAAAGCAATAACATAGCTTAATGTTGCCGGTTTATCTGAACGCCAGCTCATATTTCGCTTTCCTTTTCGTACAGATGAAAAACCTTTGGGCATAATTTCAGTTAATGGCACTTCGTTTACTACTTTAATTTCTTTTCCTGAATTATCGTAAACAGTTGTTGTTTGAGGAAAGCGACTTAAGGGAACAATATAAGAATAGGGTTTTTTAATGGTTGTCAAAAGCAAATAATTTCCATCCGGCGAATAACTTTCCCCAGTATAAATTGCTTGTGTCTTGAATAATTCTAAAGCGCCAGAAAGCGAAACTTTATATAATTCAGAGGTTACTAGCGCATCAAAATTATCTTCATCCACCTTGTTTTTCAATAAATCAGGATAGGTTCTATTTTGTGATTTTGAGCCATCACTTAACATAACAGTTGGACCTTTTGGTAAATCTTTTTTTACATCAATTAAAGCAGGTCGATTTTTTGGGAGAACTTTTACTAAAAGAGTTTCGTTGTCTATCATCCAATTATAGGGACTCCCTAAATTAGCATTTAAGTTATCTTCAGTGATTTTTTTTGCCTCAGCTGAAACAACATTAATAAACCACAATTCAACTCCTGTATTTGTAGTATTTGTAAATGCTATTTTCTGCTCGTTTGGGGACCAAGAAATATTGGCTATTTTCGGATTATTCGGCAAGCCACTAACTTGAACCTCGTTTTTACTATTAATTTTTCTAATTTTTAAATTATTGATGTACGACATCGTACTTGAAATATTGGTAATCGGGTTAATGCGTAAACCTCCTAAGCGAATTTCTTCTTGATTGAGATCATCCAATGTTTTATACGTATTTCTGTAACTCAACAGCATGAACTCTTTTTTCGTATCCATAGAAACTGAAGGTGCTCTTTCAAAATCAGCTAAAGCAAGTATTTCTTGCGAAGGCACGCGGTAATTTATATTTTCTTGTGCTGTAGTTGAAAATACAAGTAATAAAACAAGTAGGAAAAAAACTGATTTCATAAGCTTAGATTTTAAAAAATTTAAAATTTTACTAAAGTAAGGATTTGTTGATTGTTGAAAATAAAACGCAATAGTTTTTTATTGACATTGAAATCTAAAATTCAACACACATATTTTATTCTCATTCAATTATACTTAAATAGCCTTATCTTTGCGTCAATTTTTAGAGAGGACCAAAATTTATATGAAACGCATTAACGAATACAAAAAAGTATTTCAAATTGAAAAAGAAATTGAACTTTCTGCATTGAAAGCAACTTATCGTAAGTTGGTAAAGGAATGGCATCCTGACAAGTTTCAAGACGGAGATCCACTAAAAGAAGAAGCCAGCATTAAAGGTCGGCAAGTTGTAGATGGCTATCATTTTTTGGTAAGCATTGCTCCTGAAACGATAGCTGCAAATTTAGTAGGATATACTATTTTTTGTAAAAAAAAAGTGTAAGTGGGATTAAGATACTTGAACTAATTATCAAATAAATTCCAATTCCAATTTCAACTTCAACAAATTCTTTAATTAAAACACCAAAAATGTTATCCTGATAATTTGAATATTTATAAATATTAGCCCCAGCAATTATTCCGGCCAATATTGAAGATATTAGAACTACCAAAAAAAAATGGCCTATCAATGGGTTTTTTATATTTGAAAATAGAGAAAGTATAATACAAACTAGAAATAGAATTAATGTAATCCATCCATCGACATCAGTTCCGTTTACAGGGATTTCTCCTAGAAGACTTGCAGTAGTAAACCAAGGCAAGAAGCTGGAAACAATTCCGATTAAAGAAAAAGCAAGAATAATGATTCGTTGAGTATGCATGTTTATTTATTAAAATGATAAATTAAATATACTATTGTTTTATAAATTGAATAAAATAAGCTGAAGAAGAAGATTTTTCTTGTTTTATTAGAGTAACATTTTCTGCCGCTTTTCGGGTTTTGTAATTTGTAACACTGTTTTTGAAGTTTCTTAATCGATCTTGTGCTTCTTTTAACTCTTTTATGCAAGTTTCAATCTCTTGTTGTTCTCCTGTGCAGTAGAGGCAGTCTTTGAATGAATTTACTTTTTCTTGTTGTTCATCTACTTTATCTTGTAAGGCCTTTAAATCCTTATCAACAGATACATTTTCAGGCCAAGGATTACCTTTATAATTCTCTGGGTCCACAAAGGTGTATGTATTACTAGAATTTTCCCCCACCCAAAAACTACATTTTGATTCAAGAGATTTATCATCTTCTGGCATATGCCAGAAGTTTCCATCAAAAAACCCGTTAGGGGCTAAACCACCTAAAGACTCAGCGAATGAACCACCAATTTTATCTTCTGATACACCATAACAAGAAATTAGTTTGTTCCAATCAATTTCAGTTGCGACACGTAAATTTTCTTCAGCATAAACTATTGGCTTTAATTTTAATAATATATACGCTGCATAGTTGTAAAGGAAACCATATGATTGATTGTTATTGTCAAAATTTAAATAACAGCAAGATGCAATTCCATCATTTGAGTTTTTAATCCAATCCTGAACTTTTGAAACAAATTTAATATTATTTTCACCTTTATTATTATTTTCACCTCTATAATAAATTGGGTCGTTTAACCATTTTTTTTTGTTGCAATTAATTTTAGATGATTTAACAATTCGAATTGATAAGGCACATGTTCTTTGTCGTTCATCGAATAATTGGTCATCTAACATTGGTTCACCATATGTTTGTTTTGAGAATGTATACATACTATTTTCATCAAGCCAATAAGCAGAAAAACCTAATTCAGGTGTATACCAATCCTCATCATAATAGCCAGGGTAATCATTAAATTGAAGTGTTTGAATCATTTGATGGTTTTGCTCGATTTGTTTAAGTATATTTCCCCAATCTTCTTTTGAACAAACAGTGATTCCTTCCTGATCGTTTAAAAGTTTCTGTTTTATGAGTGCATATGCCTTGTAATTATAGAGTAAGCCTAAAGATTTATTTTGACTGTTAAAACTTGGATAGCAACAACATGCTTTAGTCTTTGATAACATAAGCCATTCTGATTCTGTTTGAACGAGTTGTACTCCAGGGGGGATTTCGTTGTAGCAAAAGTCACTCACAATTACAGGGTTTTGATTATCATCTGTTTTTGTATCATCAGCTGGTGCTACATCGCCTTTGTCAGACATAAATTCAGGAACCTCACTGCCACTCGTCGACATCAATGCTGCTCCCTTTTTTGTTAATACTGTCATTAAATCGGCAGGCAATGTTGCATAGTCCGGTTCTTTATCAATAAAAATTATGTTTGAGCCTCTATTATAATTACCATCGTTAGAATTATATACTGCCTCCGCTGTACCGCGCTCTTTGTGATGTTTAATTTCTAAGTCGCCGTCTTTTCGTCCTACTGTATTAGCTCTGTACCCATCAACTACAACATCTGCGTCGCTATCATCCGGTTCTAAAAGATACTTTACTTCTGCATTAAATCTTGCAGAATTAAATGACTTCATAGTTACAGCATCTACTATAATTACATTAGCAACAAACTTTTTGTCCGGATTCTTATGCATATTGCTGCCAACAAAATACGTGTAATTCAAGTACGAATTATAAGGAGAATCTGTTCCAAATTGACTGTTTGCCTGTATTTTTCCACGCACCTGATCAGGGCTAATCAGATAATTAGCTAAAATTTTAAATCCAAAACCATATTTACTAGTTAATGCAATAACTTTATTATCAAGTTTAGATATTACTACTTTCTGAGTCTGTCCAAAAGAAATTATTAAGAATAAAATTGAAAGTAGAAACAAAAAAATTTTCATAGAATATATTTTTTATAAAGATACTATAAAGTTATGTGCTATCGAATTTTGAATGAATTCATTAAAATCTTTGACTTACATACTATTTATTACCTCATCATTATTAAATATGAAACCAGTATAGGTCTTTTAGATTTTTTTTTAAAGCAACGTTGAATTTGGAATGCATTTAATTTACTGCTATTTCAAGTTCGAGTTCAACTTATTTTTTAATTAACCTCACCATATAAGCAGAAGATGCTAACATTATTTTTAGTTGTTCAGCACCAACTTGTATGGGCATTAATTCACCTTTGGCAGAACAATCAATTATATATACATCTTCTTCTCCAACCCAATAAGCAGAAAAATCCGGCATCCAATCTCCAAGCTCTCCATCTAAATAAGCATAATCGATTGATTTCAGGTTAAATCCATTTGGGTTTTTTCCATCACAATTGTAAAGTTTTTCTATAATTCCTGATTTTTTAGCGCTTTCAAATAATAATTTCCAATCTTCTTTTGTCGCAACTCTAAAGCCACTATTCATAATTTGCAAGTCTCTAAGTAGAATGCCGAATGCTTTTGAATTGTACAACAATCCTTTATCTTTATTTGCTTCATCAAAGTTGACGTAACAGCAACATGGAGCGTTTAAGGAAGTTGTGTCCCATTCCTCTTGATTTTTAATTAATCTAATACCATTAGAACCAAAGTAACTTAAATTATCACAATTCCACTCTTGCTTATTGATAGTGCACGAAGGAGGACTAAATGGTTTTTCTTGAATTACTTCTTCTTCAATTTCCTTAATTTTATCCTTTATGATAGAAAGGTTACTTTCATATGAAATTTTGTAAGATTGTAGAATGCAAGAAGATTTAAATTTAGATTCTAATCTTTTTAAATTCTCTAAAGAAGATAAATCTTGCTTTTTTCTAGTATTAAGGAGAAATTCATCATAAATACGATCACATTCACACACTGATACGTTACGGCTATATTGCAACCCAATTTCCGAGGAAGGGCCCATAGCAAATGTGTTTAAATTAGTATCGAAAAGATTTAAACTGCCAGAAAAAGCATTATATTTCATAGGATTTCTATACGGCTTAGTTATTTTTTTAGCTTCGCTGTATACACGATAAATTACACCGACATAAATGCCTGGATTATTTAAAAACGATGAGGTAGATGTGAATTTAGTTCCAGCAAAAATATTTACACCACAATTTAGAGCCCAATTTTGCCTATTTGATGAACGAAATTCATGGATTTTATTTATCGATAATTGTAAATTTTGAGATCCTAAGTAATTTACCCTTAAAGCGAATTGATTCATAAAATTATCTAGTAGGTTGCTACCTGAAAAAGTTATACTTCCAAATTGCTGATCTTTAGGTCCTAATGTAAAGAATGCATCCATATTTATTTTTCTTGTAACAAATTGAAAACCCGGAGTAATACTCAATGCAAATTTATTAGTGGCTTGTAATGAATTAAAGATAGGGTCATATTGATCATATAAATCAATGCCATTTCCACGGTAGCGATTATTGATTCCTTTTACTGAAATTCCAAAATTGAATTGCTTGAAATTTTCTGGATATATACTATTTTGGTTTAACTTAAATTGAATACCAAACTGCCCACAAATTTCATTTTGATCATAAATCCCCCCAGTATTTGAATGGATGTAATAACCTCCAACAGCATAGTTATAATTCCGCCTTTTTTTAAGTTCGCTATTTAGCATATTAAACGAATAATGAACAGGTAAATTAGCTTTCCCGCCAATAATTGTTATGTAAGGCGAGTTTGACCCTAAGCCTAAATATTGTTGGCGATGAATGGTGTAAATAGATATTCCATGCGTTTCCATGATTTTTGATGGATTAAACATCATATCATTCCAACTTCTTTGATTATTTAAAAAACGTTGTTGAGAATAGGAGGTATTCCAAATGGTAAATATTCCAATAAATAGTATAAAACGATGAAATAAATGTTTAGTCATACTTGATGCTTAATATTCCTGTGTATTTTTTCTTTTTTATTTTTGAACGGATAAGGTAACTGTAGTCTCCAGCAGGAAGCTTTTCACCATTCACATCTATGCCATTCATAGGTACATAAACAGGATTGTAAGTTGCATTTTGTAAATAAACTAGCTCACCTCGCATATTTCTTAATTCAACTGAAAAATCTGTCCATTGTTGAATTCCAGTAATAATCCATGAATCGTTATATCCGTCTGCATTTGGCGAAATTCCCTCAGGAATATCAAGTTCAGTTCCTGATAACACAACAATTTTAAAAGAGTCTTTACAATAATGTCCGTCTGTTACTGTAAGGGTATAATTCCCCTCATTAATATAAAATAAATCTTCAGAAATTGATGTAAATGAGTTGTCTGACTCCAAATCCCAAGAGTAAGATAAAGTTGGATATCCACTCAATGTTGGATCAATTGCCCCATCATTTCCGTAAACTGCATTTGTTATAGATATATTTTCTAAAACAGGAAGGTCTAAAACAGTTAAATTAATGGGGAGTTTATTGTAAGATTCACAACCATTGATGGGATTAAAAGCTGTAACATAGTAAGTTTTAGACTCTAATGGTAAAACATCGAAGTATTGACCTTGATAAAAATACTCTTCACAAGAATAAGAGTTGTACCACCTTAAGTCTTGAGTAGTAGAGGAAGCACTCAATACTAGAGTCTGTACATCATTATAACAAACTGTCTTATTTGAATAGCTGTTAAGTGAAGGATATGGCGGAGTATTACTTGAAGTGCACAAAGATCCATGAAGTTCTATATCGTCTATTACCAATCCAGGTTGAAAATTAAAGGAATTATCTGAAGTAAAAGAGTAGCCTAAAAAGAAGCCACTATTTTGAATACATTTTGGTAAAAGAAAACTTTCTGATTTTATGTTGTTTCCTTCACCGGATTGATATTTTTTTAATAAGGTCCATGTGACGGCATCTGTACTGTAATACATTGATCCATAATCACGGTCCAATTCCCCATTACATCTCCAATTAAACATGATTTTTACGTTATAATAGTTTGCAGTTGAAAAATACCTATAGTGAATAGAACTTTCCTGAGAATTCCCAAATATATATCCTGGTTCTAAAAATCCATTTGCATCATTCGCAACCTGTAATGAATTGTTTTCTATTGAAAAGAGACTAGTTATAGATACTAAATTATTAATATAACTTCCACTCGATACATCACTCCAAATACTAGGATTATCAAAATTATCTTGGGTAATTAAACTCCACTGTTGAGCAATTAATTGAAGACTAATCAACTGTAAAAATGAAAAAATAAGGATTTTTAACTTCATTATTAAATCAATTAATTATTATTTTTAAATAAATATGTTAATGAAAAACCAATTCCAATAGGGTTTCCTTGTGTTTTTATTGTAGAGAAATTTTTTAGTTTCTTATCTGTGTCAATCCAATCCATTTTATAATGTCTTGCAGACCAACCTGAGAAGCCATAAATTTTCATGTTCAAATACCTTTTAGAGTCGCAATTCCAAAAGGGTAATGGCAAACTCAATCCTCCTTGAATTCTTGCATTTGCAAACCACCCAACACTTTTCACTCTCTGATTGTTACTTGTTCTATTATCTGTAAACAAAATACTAGATGGTCCAGCGTCAATTTCTGCACCTAAATATAAAATTGTGCCTGCATCTATGTGTAAATTAATACCATAGTCATCTATTTTGCATTGATTTCCTGGTTGATAATAGTTAAAGAATACTATATTATTTGGAATAGCCTGACCAAATGTTATTGTTGATGACGTGGAATCAATTACTTCATTTGTTGCATTTGTTGCATTCATAATAGATTTATTATAGCTAATACCAGCTCCAAAATCAACACCCCAGACATTCCAAGACGACATTCCATTGCTCCACCCCATGTTTCCCCAAGCTGTAAAAGAATACCCTAATTTTATGCCTGGATAAGAATAAATGATAGTCGTATATTCTTCATTAAATTGTGCGGATGGTATTGTTTGCTTTAATTTACTGTTGTCTACAAACGATTCATATAGTACATAAACACCGTGATTTTGAGATCCACATTGGCCAATAATTATTTTAGATAGAAATAACAAAAAGCACAGCAAAAAATATTTCATAGCGTTTTAATTATTTATTGTGACAAAGATATAATTTTTTTTTTTATAAATTAATTGTAAGTTTGTGTAAATTAACTCAATACATAAATGACTAAATTAAGTATAGGTCGTGACAATGACAATGATATTGTTTTTTCGGATAATAGTGTTTCTAGGATGCATGGTTTTATTTTTTTTGAAGAAGATGGATCAGTTTTTTTTGAAGATTTAGGTTCTTCAAATGGTTCATTTGTTCATGGAAATAGAATTTATGGTAAAATTCAACTTAAAAGCACAGATATATTAAAAGTAGGAAAAGTTCTTGTGCCTTGGCATAATTACCGAGGATTTGTTTCTATAAATGAATCAAGCCACCAAGCAAAAGGTGGATTTGACCACGGTATACCCGTTGGAAGAACTGTTGATTCAATACCACCAACAAATATACCACCAAGAAATAATCAGTCATTTTTAAAATATTGGCCAGTATTAATTGGACTTGCTATTATTGGAATCGTTGCCATTGTAATTATTTCAGAATCTGGATCAGGCAATAAAGTAGAAGAGCCAGTAAAGGTTAATAAAACAACAACTGAACCTTCAGACACTAATACAGTGAAAGCTCCTGAACCTCTCCCGGCCTCTATTGATTCAGATGATGACGGAGTAGCTGATGAAAATGATGACTGCCCGAATAAAAAAGGACCAGCTGAAAATAAGGGTTGCCCCTTCGAAGACTCTGATAATGATGGCACGCCTGATAAAGATGATGAGTGTGATGACGATTATGGGCCAAGAAGAAATGACGGCTGCCCCGAAGATATTGAGTATGATTATTCAGAATCTTATCGAACTGAATGTCCTTATTGTAATAGTGTTTCATACCAAGAAACAACTGATCAATATTGGAAATGTGGTAGTTGTTCTTCAAGATTTTACAATTGTTTTAAAACAGATGACTATGGCGGTGTAAAAATAGAGTGGTTTAATGATGGTGATTGTGATTGTAAAATATCTTGTTATGATGAAGATTAACAATTAATTTTTTTAGTAAAAGCATGATTAATAGAGAAATATTAAATTATAAAATAGAAAAAGTTATTGGTGAAGGTGGAATGGGAACAGTCTATAAGGCAAGTCATACTAAAATTCCTAATCGTATTGCAGCTATTAAAGTTCTAAAAAGTAATTTTCTTCAAAATGAAAACTTGAAAAATCGTTTTCGAAGAGAGATGGAAATTATGGCCACAATAAGTCATGAAAACATTATTAAATTAGAACAATTTGATGAAGATCAAATTGGGATGTATCTTATTATGGAATATTTTGATGGTCTCGAAATAGATAATTATTTGAAAAATAAAATTGGTATCTTTCCCGAAGAGAAAGCCATTCCAATTATGGTTCAAATTTTAAAAGCTATGGGTTTTGCTCACAAACAAGGAATTATACATCGTGATATTAAACCAGCAAATATTCTTATTAATCAAGAAGGCACAATAGTTAAAATTTTAGATTTCGGGATTGCTAAAATGAAAGATGATATCTCTATGGCTACAAAATCAGGCGCTCAAATTGGAACCGTCTTTTACATGTCGCCAGAACAAGTTCTTGGTAAGGAATTAGATTTGAGATCAGATATTTATGCTCTTGGTGTTACATTTTACCAAATGTTAACTGGGATTAATCCATATCAAGACTTAAACACCGAATATGAGATTTACAATAAGATTACAAAAGAAGAACTGCCTGATCCTAGAGAAATTTATCCAGCTGTCTCTGAGCAAATGGTTAATATTTTAAAGAAAGCACTAGCAAAAGATCCAAATAATCGTTTTCAGTCTTGTGAAGAATTTATTTCTGCCTTACAAGGAAAAATTGTTGCCGAGCCAATTCCTTATGGATCAGATATTTTGGCCCCACTTGGTGAGGGAGATGATGTAAATAAAAATTCATTTTATATCTCTGTTTTTATAAGTATTATAAGTGTAATTCCATGTTTAAATCCTGATCTTTATTATTTGTCCTTGTTTTTTGCTTTAATGAATCTCGTATATTTTTACATTAAGAAAGAGGAAATAATTAAGGCTCATCAATCATCTTCTATTCTTGTATTTAGTAGTATTTTAATTGCCTTTATTGTTTCAGCGTATTATCTTTTCAGTTAATAAAATTTTATATATGAAATATTTATTTACAGTTTTAATGGTTATGTTTTTCTTCAACCAATTTGCCCAAAAGAAAAAAGATGAACCAAAACCCCAAGTTAGAACCTTAAAAATCGATAGTCTTTTAAAGGATATTAAAGATATTTATTTTGAGCAAGTAAAAAAAATTGATTCATTGATACAAAAACCGGATAAAAAAGAAGAAGCACCTCCATCTACTAATGATATTCAAGATTCAGAAGAGTTAAAATTAACAACTACTTCAATAGGTAAAAGTCAATGGTCAATAACTAATTTTGGAGGATATTCAGAACTATATCCAGAAGAGCAAGATCAAATTCGTGATTTCCTAAAATACAATAATTTTTTTGAATGTAGTGATAAAGAAAGTTGGGCAGAGCAGTTTGATAATGAGAAACCTGCATATTATATTCTAAGTGAACCATGCTATAAGTTAGGTTTTTATTTTAATAAATTTGCAATTAAAGAACTTGAGGTTTTATTAGAAACTATTGGGTGGAAAATCGCAGATTATACTGATTTTAAAGCATTGTATGAACACGTAGCTAAAAGAAATTTAAAGAGTTATTCGCCTTTTAATTTAATTGTAGGAAATCCTACTAATGATAAATTAAAAAGTATTTGTAATTGGAAAGGGCATACTGTATATGATATTTATGGACTTAACATTTTTCCTTACAGCAGTTTTACAGGGTATGATATAGATTTAAAAAATGAAGTTAATGTAGAATATTTTTCTAAATTTACTGATGATAATGCTATTCAGACTACTTTTCTTACTCCTAATGGTAAATTACCAATAGAGCTAAAATATGAATCTGACGATGTGTCTGGATTTGGATTTTTTATACGTTTAATCAAAAAATAAATAAAATGGAAGGATTTCAAAAATGTAATAATGGCCACCTTTTTAAAGAAGGTTTACCTAAGTGTCCATATTGTCCAAGCGGTGATAGTGTGCCAACTGACACTGTACCGGATGATTTAAATAAAACTAGAATTACGGTTTCTTATGACGATGCAAACACAGAGGTGTTTACGGGAGGAGATAAAACAGAGGTCTTTTCCTCGAGCATGATGTCTTCGGGTATAAATGGCTTACCCATTGATAAAACTGAAATTTTAGATGCAGCAACAGCATCTCAATCAAAAAAAAATAAAAATTTAGAGCGGACATTTATACAGGGCTTAGAAGAGGTTGTAGGTTCTGGTGAGGATGGAGAGGAAGTAAATCTTCGACCTGTTGGTAATCCAAGAGCAACGAGAAAAATGGTTGGATGGCTTGTTTCTTATACTCTTGATTCAATGGGTTTGGATTACAGATTGTATGAAGGAAATAACACTCTTGGAAGAGATAATAATAATTCAATTATCATTAAGCAAGATTCTGTGATTTCATCTAAACATATTAATATTCTTTACCGAAAAGATTGTTATTATATTAGAGATGAAATGTCAGCTAATGGAACATTGTTGAACGGGGAAGATTTAGATTTGGATAAGGTTTATCAATTACATGATGGTGACATCATTAAAATTGGAACTACAGAGTTTAAATTTAAATCTAGCTTAAAATGAAATTTTCCAGTTTAAGCTTCCTTTTTTTTATTTCATTTTCTTTTTGGGGTCAAAACAATATTGTAAAATTTAAGAATATTAATGGAGATGATTTCCCAAAATTATCCGGTGAAGTTTGGTTTAGAAATCCGAATGAAATAAATTCAACTGCTATAACTATTTCAGAAAATGGTAAAGTAAAGAACCTATTGTTGACGAACCAAAAATCTGGTGATTCAATTGCTAAAAATAAAGTAGTAATATTTTTAATGGTCAACCCGGGTCCTTCGAAAATGGATAAATTTAATTGGTACCGAAATGTCATTAATTCTTCCCTTTCAGCTAAATATATACAGCCTGGAGATAAAATTCAAATAATGTCTTTTAATCAACAGTTACAAGGGCAATTACTGTTCCCATCTTCTTTTATTTTTTCTGACCAAACAGAGGTTTTAAGGAAACAATTAACGGATATGAATCCGGTTCCATATAGTTCCACTTGTGGTAATAGTCGAACATTGATATGGGCTGCCATTGATCAAGTTTTAGACCTAGTGCAAAAGGAGAATTTAAATATTCCGGTTAGTATAATTGTTATTTCGGATGACAACTCTTGCAATACACCACAGGCCAATCAAACTCCTGTTGAGAAAGCAAAAAAGCTAGGAGTTGGAATTTATGCGGTTTCTAGGGATGATCGTAATCGTTTTAATTCTATTGAGAAAATATGTAACGAATCATTTGGTTTATATTATTTAACCCCAAAAAATGATATTGATCAAGCAGAGAAAAAGTTGCAGTCTTTCATGATGGATATTACAAAACGTGCAGCTGGACAGTCTTTTGATTTTTCATATCAAACAGATTTTGAAAATGATGGGGCAAACGAACCGGTGACCATTAATATGTTTGGTAGTGTGATTGATACCTATATTCAAATGCCTGAAAAAAATACACTACAGTGGATAAAAGCCAATTTATTAATGTTATTATTAATCGTTTTGATAGTTGGATTGATTGTGTTTTTTATCTATAAGAATAATCGAGATTCCAAACTAAAACAATTTGAAATTGAGCAAAAAGCACAAGAAGAATTGAGGAGCTTAAAATCTCAACAACTAAAAGTTGATGCTGAAATGTCACAACAAATGGCTGAACAAGATCGACAATTGAATCAGATGCGAGTGAAAGCTCAGCAAGAAGAAGATGCTAATCGGCAAGTTATTAAAAACCAACATGCTGAAGAACGCAAACAGATATTATTACAAGAAATGAGAATGCGAGGAAATTTACCTTGGCTTATTTTTTCAATCAAGGATAAAGAGTATAGGTACGAAATTAATTGTCCATTTTTTACTATTGGTCGTGATGAATTAAATAACTTGTGTATACCAATTTCTATTATTTCTCGAAAACATGCTATTATCAAGTTTCATAATGGTGAGTATACTATTGAAGATTTAAACAGCTCAAATGGGGTTTTAGTAAATGGAGTTAAGCACCGTGAAATACTTTTGTTGCACGGAGATGTGATTCAACTTGGTAAAACCAATATTACTTTTATGATATAAACAATTTACAAGATGAAATTTGAATTAAAAGAACACACACACAAGGGTCTTATACGAGAGGTTAATGAAGATAATCTCGGACATGGTTTAAACAGTGTAAATGGCGATATATTTGTCGTTTGTGATGGCATGGGCGGCCACGCTGGAGGCCAACAGGCTTCAAAAATAGGCGTGAATGCTATTCTAGCAGAACTGTCTCAGAAACAACATAGCAACATGCACGTTGCAATTAGTGCTGCTCTTGTTTTCGCAAATGATCAGGTGCTTGGGCATGCTGCGTCTGTGCCATCTTTGAAGGGCATGGGAAGCACAGCAACTGTCGCGGTCATTAAAGATGATTTATTATATATTGGAAATGTAGGAGATAGTCGTGCTTATATTTTTAGTGATGGTAAATTATTTAGAATAACAAGAGACGATTCATATGTGCAAGAATTAGTTGATAGTAATGCTATTACCGAAGATGAAGCTGAAACCCATCCTAATAAAAACCGGATCCTTCAAGCTTTAGGTTCAAAAGCAATAATAAACCCTCGAATTCCAGGAAAACCCTTTAAATTAAAATCGGGTGATGTTCTTATGTTGTGCTCTGACGGATTAACTAGTATGGTTATTGATGAATTTATTGAGCAACTTATAAATCCTAATGATTTATTGGAAAGCATTGATAAAATGCATGATTTAGCGATGACAAATGGAGGTAAGGACAATATTACAATCACCTTAATAAAAATTGTAGAAAGCCCATTTTCAACATCAGAATTTGATCATTATACTCAAAAGTATCTAAAAATTGAAACGAATAAAATAGCTCAGCCTGAACTAGGGATAACGATGGTTCCAAATCCCCCTAAAAAGAAAAATAAGCCACTTATATTTATTTCTTCGATTGCAGCGGTTTTATTAGTTGGATTTGGTCTGTATTTTTTCAAGGATGATTTATTTAATAATAAAAAAGATGTCCAGCCGGGTGGCACTCAAGAAAATAAAACAGATACTAATGATGTAAATGGTGGAGACAAAAACAATACGAGATTCGGTGAATCCGAAGGAACCGAAACTCCTAATAAAGGGGTTACTAATATAGAAGAAGAAGTTAAAGTCAACAATAAAAATGATAAATCTAAAACTAATAACGAAAAGCCTGATGATAATGACAAAGGTAAAGTACCTGTTGATAAGGATTTAAAGGCCTTACAAGATAAAGTAGATGAACAACAAGAAAAAGTAAATTCATTCAAAGACTGCACAGAAGAACAAGAGACAACCCTTGAAACTTGCAAAAAACAGTTAAAAGAAGCGCAAGCTCTATTAAATAGTTTAAAATCCAAAGTTACAAAGCACAAAGCAGCAAAAGAGGCAGAAAGTAAAGGCTCTCAAAAATGAGAATAGATCATTACGAAATATGGAAGCCAATTAATAGTGGGGGTACGGCAAATGTTTACCTCGCTGTGGATTTGCATAATGGTCTACCTGTGGCGTTGAAAAAATTAAAAAATGGCATGCTGGAAAATCCTATCATGCGTCAAAAATTTATTGAGGAAGCTAATCGTTATTTATACTTGAATCATCCAAACATTGTAAAATTGATAGATTTTATTTTAAAGGAGAAAGAAGGGTATTTAATTATGGAATATGTTGAGGGTTTAAACCTCAAAAATTTTGTTGAGCAGGTTGGGGCATTACCAGCACAAAATGTTGGCTTGTTTTCAATGGAGGTAATAGCTGCCTTAGAATATGCGCACAATCAAGGGGTGCTTCACTTAGATGTGAAACCAGCAAACATAATGTTCTCAG
>Ga0102865_1000236_pt1 | contig 15330 bp, 13 predicted proteins | sample Colrivmet1449C02_FD_78440 | JGI IMG/M metagenome (GOLD analysis project Ga0102865, IMG submission 78440) | Estuarine microbial communities from the Columbia River estuary - metaG 1449C-02 | ecosystem: Environmental > Aquatic > Marine > Intertidal zone > Estuary | place: USA: Columbia River...
CAATTTCCCAGATTCCCATCATGATTGGTGGAAGTGGTGAGAAGAAAACTTTGCGCATGGTTGCTCAATATGCGAATGAATCAAATTTGTCGCGAGGCACAGCGCAAGAGATTCCTCAAAAGCTCGATGCATTGGCCGCACACTGTGAACGTTTGGGCCGTAATCGGGCAGAAATCAAAGTGACGAAACTGGTGATGTGTTGTGTAGCGCCAACCATGGAAGAAGCTCAAGCCGACGTGAAAGCATTAGCCGGGGTTAAGGGTTGGAATGACGAAGTCATGCAGAGGTTGCCGCACATGTTTATCTTTGGAGATACCGACACTGTGGGAGAGAAGTTACGAGAACTCATGAACACCGGAATTGATGGACTCACTATCAACTTGCCAGTGAACGGCCACAACACGGATCGCATTGGATTACTTGGTCAAGTTGCTAATGCAGCGATTGGCTAGTTGCTTCAACGTTGAGCAGTTAGTTATCTTCTTTTCTTAGACACGGGTTTATCCCAACCCAACGCCGTCTGAACTGCTAGACCTGACTGGCTCATGTATCCGATGTATGAAAGCACATCTTGTTTCTGTTGATCAGATATGTCGTTTACCTCGTCGAGCACGTTCATGGCTTGGACAATCAGTGTTCCGATAAGAATGAGAGTCTTGCTGGTGCGGTCGCCCACTTGGGTGTTGCTTGTTGATTGCGCAAAGACCGATTCAAGAACCAATTTCTGATTTGCCTGAAACCGTTCGGGACTAACGCCGCAGCCCAACAAGTAGGTAATTGTCTGCATTCGCGCCTTCGCCAATCTCAGAACATCGATATTGCCTTCTAGAACCAAATTGAGGCGTGTGGCCTCATCGCTATTGGTATTAACGAAGAAGCCAAAAAATGCAGTCTCCACTGCTTGAGATAACAGCTCTTCTCGGGATCCGAAATAGCGGACTACATAGTCGGTGTGAACCCCTGCCTTTTCACAGATTCGCGCGACGGTCACCTCTCCAGGTGCATATTCCACGAGTAACTGAATTGTGGCATTCAACATTCGTGCGGTGGCTTCCGCCTGGCTGAGACGGGGCTTTTTTGGGGCAGGAGTGGCCGGAGTGCTCTTCTTCCTTGCCTGTGCCATATGGCAATCGTAATGGTCTGAACCGAGAAGAAAGACTTGTGGAATGTAGCTGTTCATCTTTATTTGTGTATCCAATGCACTTATTATGCATACAATGCACATTATGACATTGTTCCCTGCCTCACGTCTGATGACTTTCCTGCGTTGCAACCTGGCAGCCCTCCTTGTGGGGCTAATGGTGGTAGCACTTCCTGTCGCTACGCAGTCTCCACAACGCGCAAGTGCAGCGCCGATGACGGGTTTTACTCAAGTGACAGTCGGTACCTCTTTTACATGTGCATTGAAGTCTGACCAGACGGTGTGGTGCTGGGGCTACGGCGGCTTCGGACAGTTGGGCAACGGAGCTACTGCAAACTCGAGGACGCCAGTGCAGGTAACAGGGCTGTCTGGTGTAACGCAGATCTCCACCGGATACGGACACGTCTGTGCCGTCATTTCAGATGGAACAATTCGTTGTTGGGGATGGAATGTCAACCAGATGCTCGGAAACGGCACAACGACAAGTTCAAGCACACCTATTTCCGTGAGTGGAATCACTACGGCAACTGAAATTCGAGCTGGAGCCTGGCAAAACTGTGTGCTGCTCGCCAATCAGACACTGACTTGTTGGGGAGGAGGCACAGGCGGTTTCCGTGGCGACAGCAATCAGACGAATGCGAGCACCAAGACCAGTCCCACTGGGATCTCCGGCGTGACGATGCTCTCGGACGCCCATGGTTAACACATCTGTACCAAACTCGCAGACCTAACAGTGAAGTGCTGGGGGTACAACGATCATGGTCAGGTTGGAGACAACACGCAGATTGACAAGAGTTCTCCCGTAGTTATCTCCGACCTGACCGGGGTGACTGGAATATCGTCTGCCAACCACACATCATGCGCAATCAAGAGTGATGCCACCGTGTTGTGTTGGGGTTGGGGCTTCTACTACCAACTTGGCAACGGAGGAAATGCGAGCAAGTTTGTTCCCACTGCAGTTTCTAATGTTGTCGGAGCTACTCAAGTCTCTGCTGGGTACACACACACTTGCGTCCTTCTCGCAGATACGAGCATTCAGTGTTGGGGTAGGAACAACTCTGGCGAGTTAGGCGATGGCACAACGACAAGCCGAGCCACCGCAGTTTCGGTATCAGCGCCGCCTGTCACACTTTCAACGCCAACTTCGGTAACAGCTACTGCAACCTCATCAACCTTGAAGTCAATCAATGTTTCGTGGGCTGCAAATGGCAATGCATCATCATTCACAGTAAAGATCTACAACAGTGCTGGCTCGTCCTTGCTTGGTACCAAAACGGGAGCGTCGGGTACATCAACAACAATCACGTCTTCTACGTATGGATCGATTGCGGATAACACGTCCTACAAGATCACAGTGACAGCAATTGGAGACGGAACTAACTATCTCACGTCTTCTGAAAGTAGTCAGGATTCAGTCACCACCAATTCTCTCACTACGCAAACACCGGTAGTGCTGACTTCAACCAGTGGTACATATGGATCTGATATCACTCTTGCAATTTCTGGTGGTTCTGGAAGTGGTGCCGTTACTTACGCGGTAACAACTGCAGGCACAGCTGGTTGTTCAATCACGGGCGGCAACACATTGAGGGCAACATCAATTGGAACGTGCACCGTGACTGCAACAAAAGCTGCAAACGGCGTCTATTCTGCTGATTCGTCAAATGCGACAACGGTGACATTTTCTGCTGTGATAGTCACCACTACAACAACAGCGGCCCCTGCTTTATCGATTGTGATTCAAGCTCCCGTCACCACAGTTGCCCAAGGTCAGGCTTCAGTCGCAACTCTGGCGCCAACGACAACGATTCCAACCTTCGGCGCAAATGGTTCGCCGGCTCCAACAACAACGATCGCAAAATCAAAGACAGCTGTCACCACAACACTTCCCCAAGTTGTGACAACAACAACCGTCGGGCCGCCGTCTGTTGAAAAGGTTGCCGCAGGGCAAACTGCAGTGCAAGTCGATGGTGTTAAGACTGAAGCAAAGGTGTCTCGTCAAAATAATCGGATGGTTGTCGATGCTGGTTCGTTGACTGCGACGTTGTCAGGTATTGACAACACTGGAAAAACATTGGCACTTGACAGCGATGGCAATGTTCATTTGTCCTCTGGTGATGTCATCAAAGTCAGTGTTGGTGGTTTTAAACCCGAATCCATTGTCGAAGTGTGGCTGTTCTCAACCCCCATACAGTTGGGTTCTGCAGTTGTCGATGCTAAGGGCACCATGAACGGCACATACAAATTGCCTTTTGGAGTCAAATCTGGAGCTCACCGCGTTGTAGTGACTGCCAAGTTGCGTAATGGCAAACCAACGACATTCACATTCGGCATTTTGGTCGGAAACATTTCGAAAACTTCAACACTTACGCGGGTATTGATTGCGATCCCGATCTCGTTGGCGATTGGTATTGGTTTCCTTCTTCCGAACCAGGCTCGTCGACGTAAACGCCGCGCGGCTATCTAGCAATAACTCAGAGCGATGAGATGTTCTGGTTCAGTTGAATTAGAAGCACGATGATGGCTGCTGACACGGTGAGGACTCCGCCGATGATGAGCTTCAGAGTGCTGTTGATGCGGGTGAGTTCTTTATGAACATCGGCGATGTCTTGTTGACGTGCAACGTCTGACCAGCCGGAGGGTGGCAGATGCTCCATCAGTATGTTGGCCACGTGTTCTCCCAGGTGTGATCGCAGTCCGACTTGCATGTCGAACCGTTCGGCTTCGCTGATCCTCATTTTAAACACTTATGAGTTGGTGAGGTAATCCGTAATCCACTGGGCAAAGTCTGAGGTGCGACCGTCAAAGTTCTCGAGTTCTTCTTTGGTCAGGATGGTTTTCACGCCTTCGGTTGTGCGCAGCAACACAGCAGGAAATTTTCCGCCTAGTGCAGTAATGACATCGTTCGGGGCATCATCTCGATGGAATAGACGAAACGGAACACTCAGCGAATCAGCACATTGTGTCCATTCAGACTTCTTGGCGAAGAGACCGTGTGTGAGTTCACATAGCGAACAATGAGTGATACCGAGTCGCGCACCCACCCAGTAAGAGACCTCTCCCAACAATGAGGCGTCAGCATCGTAGACCCCGATTAATTCTGTGATGTTAGATGACATGAATACGAAGCGTAGTTTTGGTCGTAGACAAAAATAGAGCCGGCAAGAGAACTCTCTCACCGGCCCTATTCATTTGTGATTACTTACAGTGATGCAACATCAACTGATGCAGGTACAAGGACCGCATCAATGACGTGGATGACTCCGTTAGATGCTGGAACATCGGTTGCAGTGACATTTGATGTGTTCACTTTGACACCGCCCTCTGTGGTCACAGCAAATGCAGAACCTTCAAGTGTGGTGACATCACCTGCTGTTACGTCAGCGGCCATGACTTTGGCTGAGACGACGTGGTACGTGAGAATCTTTGTAAGAACTTCTTTGTTTTCTGGAAGCAGAAGCTTCTCGAGAAGTCCTGCCGGAAGAGCTTCAAACGCTGCGTTGGTTGGAGCGAAGACCGTGAATGGTCCCGCTCCTGAAAGTGCATCGCCAAGACCAGCTGCTGTAATCGCAGCAACAAGAGTTGAGAAATCTTCGTTGCCCTGAGCAACCGCGACGATATTGCCTACCTCGGTTGACATTTCGGTGTCGTCACCTGCAGCGACTGTGGTGTCTGTGGTTGAATCATCTGCTCCACATGCAGACAGCAACAGAACAGATGCTGCAGTTATAGCGATAATTGTCTTTTTCATGTTTTCACTCCTGTGAACTACTTGTTCCAACTGGATCGTCGGAGACCCCAAAATAATTCAAAACTGGGCGAGATTTTCGTCGCCGTACAGAAGTCACACTGCCTCAACAGACCCGCAAGATGGCTGGAAAGTGGCCATTTCCCCCGAGGCTCCAAGGTGTGAAAGCGCCTGAATCCAATGTGGGCATGGGAATATGGTGGGAAATATTGACACTTCTGCCATATGAGCAGTCGCTCATTACGATAGAGAAATGGAGTTGTCATGACGAACGCTGTGTTTACGGCACGCAATACAGCGCTAGTGGCACTAGGAGCAGTGGATGCCCCCCAAGAGGTCACATCAGCCTGGATCGATGAGCAGTTAGCCGAGACGTATGCCTCGTGTGGAGTTCGGCCTGGACTGCTGGAAAAAGTAGCTGGGATTCATACGCGACGTTGGTGGCCCGAGGGCACCACATTTGACCAAGTGGCCGCCGAAGCTGGTCGTGTTGCTCTGAAGAATTCTGGGGTGAGTGCATCAGACATCGACGTTCTCATCAGCACCTCGGTCTGCAAGCACCACCTTGAGCCATCTCTTGCATCCTCAGTGCATCACCAGTTGGGATTGCCATCATCGGCAATGAACTTTGATCTTGCCAATGCATGTCTGGGTTTCATCAATGCCATTTGGCTTGCATCGCAACTAATCGATTCTGGTCAAGTGCGCTATGTCCTCATTGTTGATGGAGAGGGAAGTCGTTACACACAAGAAGAGACAATTCGTCGACTTCAAATGCCTGGCACCACCGCCGAGGACATCTATGCCGAATTTGCATCTCTCACACTTGGCTCGGGTGCTGTGGCTGCTGTTATGGGGCCAGCAGATTCGGGCGGGCACCGCATTGTGGGTGGAGTGTCTCAAGCAGCCACAGAACATCATGAACTATGCATTGGCTCGCTTGACAAAATGACAACCGATACGGCAAATCTTTTGGCAAACGGAATTGCTCTTGCACATGATTGTTTTACTGAAGCTGAACAACACGAAAGATGGCTGAAGAACATTGACTGGTACATCTTGCACCAAGTAAGCAAAGTGCATACCGAAAGTGTGTGTGCACATCTGGGAATTAATCCAGAAAAAGTTCCCGTCTCATATCCTTCATTAGGAAATGTGGGGCCTGCTGCAATTCCACTCACCATGGCGCATAATCAACACCTCTTTGCTGCAGGCGACAATATTTTGTGTATGGGAATTGGCTCTGGTTTGAATGTCAGCTTTGTTGAATTGCAATGGTGACAGACGTTTCGCGACTACCCGAAATTGAATCTTCGTGGGTACGCACCTACAACGTTGATCGAGATGGCATTGCTGAGAGCTTCTCAGTTCTCGAGGCCGGACCATTGGAACCACGTGGAACCATTGTGTGTGTACATGGCAATCCCACTTGGTCATTCATGTGGCGCAATTTTGTCCGCGAGCTAAGTACACAGTGGCGCGTCATTGCTATAGATCAGTTGGGTATGGGCTTTTCGAGTCGGTCTGGAAAAACGCGCACACTTGCTACACGTATTGAAGACCTGAACGCATTGCTTGTTGCAGCCAAAGTTGACGGCCCCATCACACTGATGGCACACGATTGGGGTGGACCTGTTGCTATCGGCTGGGCGGCACAGCACGCAGAACGCGTGGAAAAACTGGTGTTGTTTAACACAGGTACTCAGATTCCCATATCGGGGATTCCGGGTCTCATTCAAGTCTCGAATACCCCAGTGCTGCGCAACGCTATCTGCACTTGGACTAAAGCATTCATTACTGGGGCTGTGGTCACAACAGGTGGAATCACGCGCAGTATTCGCAAGAGTTATTACGCACCGTACAAATCGCCACGTCGCCGTCGGGCCATTGCGCAGTTTGTTGCAGATATTCCGACTGGGGAAAACCATGTCACCGCACCTGTACTGCGGGAATTAGCAACTCGTGCTCAGACTCTTGTTGTTCCTACATTATTGATGTGGGGAGTGCGTGATTTTGTCTTTCACACTGGGGTACTGGCTGATGTGCAACGCACTTTTCCCCACGCCCAGACCATCACGTTAGATACGGGTCATCTTTCGCCCGAACACAATGACGCGCCGCGTTTGGTGCGTGAATGGTTATTGGCATCAGGTGCGCCAACAACTGGCGGTCAACCCAGTGGTAGTGCAGATCTCAATGTTGCGGTGCGTCGCCGAGCCAAGGAAACCCCCGATGTGGTTGCAGTCTTTGATGCCAAAGAAAAAATCACGACGACCTGGCGTGAACTTGAGGCGCTCATCGTGCAGTGTCGTGGACACCTTATGAATCGAGGCGTAGGCGCGGGTGATCGCGTGGCGATACTTGCGCCATTCACGGCCCGAACAATTGCATTTATATATGCATGTTGGGCACAAGGTGTTGCCCCTGTTGTTGCAGATCCAGGTTTGGGTATCGCCAACATGCGACGTGCTTTACGCGAGAGTCGACCCAAGTTTGTGGTGACTGTTCGATCTACTCGTATTGCAGCGCGAGTTTTACATCTTGCACATCGCGCAAAGAGACTTGATCTCACTGCGATGACACAACCGGGTGGACAAACCCTCTCTGAATGGAACAGCATTGCTGATTCAGAAACAGCTGCTGTGTTGTATACCTCGGGTGCCACCGGGCCAGCAAAAGGTGTGGAGTACACACATGGTCAACTTCGCTCTTTAGCTGCAGCAATTCAACAACAGTTTTCCATTACGGATGAGGACGGTATTGCAGCTGCCTACATTCCTTTTGCTTTGTATGGGCCTGCATGGGGAGTAGCGGTGGGGCTACCGAAGATCAATGTGATTGCTCCGGGGAAACTATCAACAGAGAATTTACGAGAAGCTCTCGATGGAGTTAGCGGAACAATTCTGTTTGCGGCTCCAGCACCGTTGCGCAATGTCATCAAAGATGATGCGCGGTTTTCCAAAGTGCGTTGTGTGATGTCTGCTGGAGCGCCAGTGAGTGATGTGTTGCTGCGTGAAGTTGCACGATCATTTCCTGATGCAGAACTTTTCAGTCCCTATGGGATGACAGAAATGTTGATTATCACTGATGGAATTCGTGATTCTTCAACAAGTAGTCGTGGAGTTTCAGTTGGGCAACCATTGCCTGGTGTTGATGTAGTGGTGTTCCCATTCGGTTGTGTTGCAACTGATGACCTAAAGCCAGTTGCTACGGGCGCAACAGGCGAGATTTTTGTGACAGGCCCATGGTTGTCGGTGGGGTATGACCAGCATTGGGCACGCAATAGAGATGCGCGTGTGCAATATGCAGGGCGTGAATGGCATCGCACGGGAGACGTCGGCCATGTGCGAGACGGTCTTTTTGTGGAAGGCCGCATTGCTCACATCATTGATATTGCCGGAACACAAGTAACTCCAGTGCCCATTGAGCAATCAGTCGAGGAAATTTTTCCGGGCGTCACTGCAGCAGCAGTGGGAGTGAAAACTGATGGACAAGATGCTCTTGTTGTCGTGTTGTGTGATGGAAGCACGACGGGTGTCGCAGATCTTGCAGTACAAAATGCAGTGCGTGGTGTTGCCCCACAAGTTGCATCGGTTCTGTACAAGAAATCTCTCCCAGTGGATCGACGACACAATTCCAAGATTGATCGCACTGCATTGAGTGCGTGGGCAACTACCCAATTGAGTAAGTGATGCGAGTTCTTGTAACTGGGGCAACCTCAATGATTGGTGCGTGCACAGTACGGGAGTTGTTACGCCGTGGTCACGAAGTACATGTGATGCAACGTGGAGAATCAGAGCTTCCTGTACAGGTGTTTCGTGGGGATATCCGCGACAGCGTAGTAGTGCGCGCAGCAATTCATGGGTGCGACGTGGTGATTCATGCTGCAGCAAAAGTTGGTTTGGTCGGATCTTTTCAAGAGTTTTTCTCAACCAATGTGACGGGTACTGAAAACATCATGAATGCAGCTGCCGACGCGGGGTGTCGGGGAATGGTGTATATCTCTTCTCCTTCGGTCTCTTACAGCACAACACCAGTTGAAGGTGCAGTGTCGCCTCCCGCATTCGACGATGTGATGGGTCATTATTCGCGCACCAAATCCATTGCAGAACGCGCCGTGCTCAACGATCATCGACTACCTACTGTCGCGTTGCGTCCTCATCTGGTGTGGGGACCAGGAGACACACAACTTGTGGGGCGCATTGTGGAACGTGCTCAACAAGGTCGTCTTGTACTGGTGAACAAGGGTGACGCTGTTGTGGATTCCACATATATAGACAATGTGGCTGATGCATTGGTTGCTGCAGCAGAACGCATAGGCATACAAGAAAATCTTGATGGCAAAGCACTTGTGGTGAGCAATGGTGAGCCACGAACAGTTGCGAGTCTTGTCGAATCCATTTGCACAGCAGCCGGGGTTGCGTATGCACCCCGATCGGTAAGTTTGCGCGCTGCCGTTATTCTCGGGTCAATCATCGAAACCGTGTTCAAATTGCGTCCACACAGTGAGCCACCTCTTACAAAGTTCACCGCGTATCAATTAGGTATCTCGCATTGGTTTGATATTTCAGAAACCACGGAGTTATTGGAGTGGGCGCCTCGCATCAGTCTTGATGAGGGTTTTGCTCGTTTAGCGAACTCTTACGGCTCTTGATCGTGCGCGGGATTGTCGTCCTGTAGTTGCGGACTAAACACCCTGTGAGCGACAAGCATCGCTACACCAGCGAACGTTGTCCCAATCCCGCTCCCACTTTTTGCGCCACTCAAATGGTCGACCACAGGCTGCACAAATTTTCGGTTTGTGACCATTCTTGGTTTTCGCAACTCGAGCCATAGGAAAAATATAGAGCCAGTGAGGAGCTCCAAGAAGTGTGCTCTGAAAGCCCTCAAATCTCACTGAAGTGGGCCAAAACCCTGTGACCTTGCAATCGGAATGAAAGTTTCTGGTTTGGGTGAACTATCATGAAAAACGGATGTATTCGGCTCCCTCGGCGAGTTTCGCTCTGGGTTTCGTTCCTTCCGCGCCTTTAGCTCAGTTGGTAGAGCAACGGACTTTTAATCCGCAGGTCCTGGGTTCGAGCCCCAGAGGGCGCACTGAGTATCGAAAGTTGCCAGATTTAACCTGAGCAACCTTGAGTAACTCGAGCAGTTGAACTAACTTCCGTTGTAGTTCGTCTTCTGAGGAGTTCCATGAAACGCATATCTCGCACCCTTGCTCTCGCCGGCCTATTGGTAGTCACGTCGTTACCAGCGATGTCTGGCATCGCGCAAGCGGCCGGGACTGTGACTATTACGGGCAAGACGCCAGCTAACTTCACCGTTTTGATGGTGGGCAAAAATGGAAACTCCACTGCTGTAAAAGGCGGGAAATTCAAACTGAAGGTATCTGCGAGCACTGCAAAGGGCGCGTCGTTGCATCTTGTGTCATCCAATGGCACCTATTCAGGCCCAGTTGTTCTGAAGTATGACAAGAAGAAAAAATCGGGAAATACATTGTTGTCAGGAAAATCCGGCGATGTTGGATCCATTGCGATGAAGACGGGTTATTCAATCGCAGCTGCGAAGAAGACCACCGCGATTTCAACATCCGCAAAGATTCCTGTTTCTACTTCTGGAAAGCCAAGCGGTGCCGGACGAATGGGAATTCCAACTTCAACACAGGCGAAAGCAGTCCGAACATTCGGAGTGTCGAAGTGGGCTGATGGAGATGCGCCTAACGGTGCCGATACTGACAAAGACGGCTTACCCAACACACTTGATATTGATGACGATGACGATGGAAAAATTGACTTAGTTGACGACAGCAATCCATCTAAAGCAATCACTACTGGCTCTCTACTTTTCTTGGACATCTCAAAAACAATTAATTTACATGCGGGCATGGACGAAACATCTATGCAGGCTGCAATCGATTCAATTTTCAAATCGAACAACAATTTCTGGATTGGACTTGGCCTCAACACAGGATCTCAAGAAGCACCAGATGGGATTCACATTTCGTGTGCAGCCGATGTGTTGTGGTGTGCGTCAAGCTCACCAGCAACGTTGTTTGGAACAGGAACAAATGGCGCTGCTGAGAAATGGGCAGATAAGAAGGCTGACGGCTTTGGATTATCGCTACCAAAGGGCAACGGTCCAAACTGTGACACAACAAGTTCACCGATGCTTGGTGGAATGTGCAGTGCTCCAAGCACAAACTTCAATCGTCAATTCATTCCACAACTTCCTAGCGCCGACGTAAAGCCTGGAAGTTTGTTCACAATGAATTTTACAAAAGGTGGCACGATAGCCAAAAGTGTGGCTGGCAGTCTTTCGCCCTATTTCGCAAGTGTTCCCGCGTTAAAAGAGGTCACTGTTGGTGGCCAAGTGAAAAACATTGATTATTCATTGAAGGGAGTAAATGGCATTGGTGGGGCATCGGGCACGCAAGGTAATCCAATTGTTGTACCTGCCAGCAATAAGACAATCACACTGACATTCTGGAGGCCTCAGAGGTCAGGAGTGTCTGTTGCGGGTGAAGGCAAATACGTTGACATGGGAAGTCTTCGATATGGCTTTTATATCGGAGTTAATCGAATTTGTGATTCAGGCGCAATGACACCCGTATCGGCCGCACTCCTGAGTAGTGCGGGTGGTCAAGAGTTTGCACACACGCCACTACTTGACACGGTCAAGGATTCAGTTCCTAACTCAGCGAACACTTTGTCGTTCACAGTCGATCTTTCAAAATGTGAAGGCGGAGCGGCTCCAACTATTGGAGGTTCAGCACAGATGGTCACTCTGATTGCGTCATCACCTGGCAACGCTGGCATCAAGGCCTACCAAGACTTCTACGTCAAAGTGCAGTAACAAGCCCACAAGGCGTACTCTGTAAGTAAATACAGGGAGGCTGTGCATGCAACAACTGATTCGCTCGCATCGTGTTGGCGGCGTAGTCACACTTACGTTGAGTAACCCAGCAAAACGCAATGCGTTGTCGCTCGATGTATTGCTTGCTCTGACAACTGCCTTTGATGACATTGGTCGCTCTGATGCGCGTGGAGTCATTCTTGCTGCCGAAGGTCCTGTGTTTTCCGCCGGTCACAATTTCGGTGAAATGAAGGGTGCGTCTGAAGCCGACGCTCGTCACCTATTCACTGTGTGCTCTCAGCTGATGCACACCATGCATTCCATTCCTCAACCGATTATCGCGCGCGTACATGCACTCGCAACTGCTGCCGGATGCCAATTAGTCGCCACGTGTGATCTTGCCGTCGCTGCGACATCTGCTGGTTTTGCAATTCCTGGTGGCAAAGGCGGACTGTTCTGCCACACACCACTAGTTGCTGTTGCACGGTCACTAACACCAAAACGCGCTCTAGAGATGGCGATGACTGGAGATGTCATCAGTGCTCAGACTGCATTGGAGTGGGGTTTCATCAATGAGGTTGTTGCTGACGATGACCTAGAAAGCGCGACGCAAGCATTGTTGGAACGTGCTTGTCGCGGCTCTCGCGAGAGTAAAGGCATTGGCAAGAAGGCGTATTACCAACAGGTAAGTATGAATGAGTCAGATGCGTATGCGTTTGCTTCGGCAGTTATGGCCGAAGCAGTTGTGTCAGAAGTGGCACAAGAAGGTATTAATGCATTCCTTGAGAAGCGTTCACCAAATTTTGGTGGTAGGTAATACGTATGAGTGTTGTTATTCCCCCAGCATCAATCGTCGAGGTTGAACTGGCTGTACAAGGAATGACTTGTGGTGCGTGCGCCGCAAAGATTGAAAAAGAACTCAATCACGTTCCTGGCATTGAAGCTGCCGTGAACTACGCAACCGAAACCGCAATGGTTGCTTATGACGGGGACACGGTGACTGAGTCTGCAGTTCTTTCTGCAATTACGAAAATTGGCTACTCAGCACACGTGCTTGATGATCAACCATTTGATGACGATCTTGATGCTCGATTGCGTTCTGCGCTTATTCGATTGGCGATATCAATCGTATTTACCGTTCCGGTTGTGCTTATTTCTATGGTGATGCCATGGCAATTCCATAATTGGCAGTGGTGGGCGATGGCATTGTCGGCGCCCGTCGTTACGTGGGGAGCATGGCCATTTCATAAAGCGGCTATCAAAAATGCGATGCACGGCACAACCACGATGGACACACTCATCAGTGTTGGTGTTATTGCTGCAACAGCATGGAGCGTGTGGGCTGTTGTCTGGGGCGACGCCGTCATGTCTTCTTCACATAACGGTATGTCAATGGGCGAGACCAGTTCTTCACACGTCTATTTCGAAGTCGGCGCAACTGTCACCGCCTTCATTCTCGTCGGCCGTTATTTGGAAATGCGTGCAAAGCATTCAGCTGGAGACGCACTTCGAGCATTGCTTGCCCTCGGTGCAAAATATGCCACCGTGCTTCGTGATGGCGAAGAAGTATCTATACCTGCTTCGGTAGTTCGTGAAGGAGACATTGTCGTCGTGCGCCCCGGCGAGAAGATTGCTGCAGATGGCGTAGTAACAGATGGTTCATCAAGTGTGGACATGAGCATGGTCACAGGTGAGAGTGTTCCTGTAGATGTCACTGTGGGAGACGCAGTTACATCGGCCACAGTGAACATGAATGGCCGATTGTTGGTGCGTGCCACGCGAGTGGGCGCTGAAACAACTTTTGCCCGTATGGCCAAACTTGTGCGCGATGCACAAGCAACTAAAGCGCCTGTGCAGAGGTTTGCCGACAAGGTCAGCAGTGTTTTCGTGCCTGTGGTGTTTGCGATCAGCGCCGGCACATTTGGTGTCTGGATGTATCTCGATGGTGATATCGCAAAAGCATTTACGGCGGCAGTCGCAGTACTTATCATTGCGTGCCCGTGTGCCTTGGGGTTAGCAACTCCCACTGCCCTCATGGTGGGTAGTGGTCGTGCCGCCCAGATGGGCATAGTGATCAAAGGCATCGATGTTTTGCAAAGCACACGACGCATTGACACAGTGATTCTCGATAAGACCGGAACTGTCACAACAGGTGTGATGTCTCTAGTAGGTGTTGTGTGTGTTGAAGGCGTGACGCGCACTGAAGCACTTACATATGCGGGTGCAGTAGAGAAAAGTAGTGAGCATCCCATCGCACGAGCAATTGTGCGCACTGCTGAAGAAGAAGTGGGTGGGTTGCCCATTCTTGATGACTTTGAATCTCTGCCTGGCGTTGGCGCCACCGGGCGTATTGGCGGCACCATTGTCACGGTGGGTCGCGAAGAAATGTTTCGTGAGCGTCTGGTGATTTTGCCGAAATTGATTCGTGAGTCATTGGCATCATCTAGAGAAGACGGACACACTGCGGTCATTGTCACGTGGGATGGGCAAGCAAAAGCTGTGCTGGCTCTTGCCGACCAGCCGAAGCCAACAAGCGCTGAAGCCATTGCTTCGTTGAAACTGATGGGGCTTGCACCCATTTTGTTAACTGGCGATAATCCCACAACTGCTCGCGCGATTGCAGAATCCGTTGGCATTGATACTGATGAGCATCACTTGTATGCCGGCGTTATGCCTGAAGACAAAGTCGCAGTGGTACGTGATCTGCAAGAGCGTGGATACGCAGTTGCCATGGTGGGCGATGGCGTAAATGATGCAGCAGCACTTGCTCAGGCCGACGTTGGTATTGCAATGGGCGGTGGCACAGATGTTGCGATGCAAGCAAGTGACCTCACCATTGTGAATGGCGATTTACGTTCTGTACCCGACGCGATCCGTTTGTCACGAGCAACATTGCGCACCATTCGCACCAACGTGTTCTGGGCATTTGCCTACAACGTCGCGGCAATTCCGTTAGCCGCATCTGGTCGCCTCAACCCCATGTGGGCTGGGTTAGCAATGGCCTCATCATCTGTTTTCGTTGTCACCAATAGTTTGCGACTTCGTCGCGTGAAGTTGCATCGGTAGTTTTTCGAACTACTAGTGATGTGCATCCGTTAGCGCATCGATGACTGCGTCAATGGCATATCGCCGATGATTACGAATTGTTCGTGGTGCGACACCGCGGGCATTTGCAATTTCTACTCCACGTACTCCTGAACCCAAAAGCGTGAGCAGTTCAATGTCGTCCTGGTGGACTCCCAATTCGGCGGCATGCGCCAACACATCATCTAGTTCCAAATCAGAAGCAATGACATCTGATGGGTCGACAATGCTCGATAACAACTCAGTGCCTACCTGTGCTTCTTCGACACGGCGCAAACGTGTGTGGCGTACAAAAGCAAAGTATTCCGTATCTCGAACAAGGTTGGATGCAATTTTAGAAGTGCGGCGCTCCGATGGAAATTCGCGAATGACGATCCATGCATGAGCAAAAACCTCAATAAGAGCAGCGTTTATACCCCCACTAAAGATGCGTCCACGGCGACGCGCAATTGCAACGAGCGACGGGAATATTCTGTGCAAGACAACTCTCGCCGCAATGTCGTCTGTG
>Ga0102865_1000240_pt1 | contig 15194 bp, 15 predicted proteins | sample Colrivmet1449C02_FD_78440 | JGI IMG/M metagenome (GOLD analysis project Ga0102865, IMG submission 78440) | Estuarine microbial communities from the Columbia River estuary - metaG 1449C-02 | ecosystem: Environmental > Aquatic > Marine > Intertidal zone > Estuary | place: USA: Columbia River...
GACGATGAACATCGTTGGTTCATCAAGTTCATGCACTGGCAATTCGGCGACTGCGACGAACCTGAGCACAAATAGAACGAACTGGCAGACCAACGGTGTAATTACCGCAGTGGTCGGCCAGTTGGCGTGGAAGAACTACAACAACAACCACACGATTTTCGACGCATCTGCTGGAACCTCTCCTGCTGGCGGTGCGGTCAGCAATACCAATGCTCAGGTGGCGTGGTCTGGCACGTATCCGACCCTGATGGGTTGGAATGGAGTCAATACCTACGGTGTCCGTGTCGATTCGGCGCGGGTCGCTGATTCGGCCACGTCTGCAACATCTGCCACATCGGCGACCACGGCCACAAACTCAACCCAGCTAAACGGACAGGCCGCGAGCTACTACGAGAACCGAGACACCACCGCAGTCGGTATCTCGGCAGGCACCCTCACATTGACCCGGGCCGCAGGAAACCTGACGACTACGATCGGCGGACGAATAGTGGCGTGGTGCGAGTTCAACGGCACTTTTGCAACCACTGGCAGCCCCAACGCTGGCTTCAACGTCAGCAGCCTCACCAAGAACGCCACCGGAGACTACACGGTCAATTTTACGTCAGCCCTAGCCAACGTGAATTATGCGGTAGCGGGCTACACGCAGCTTGACACCCCGAGTCCTGGAGATAGCCGGTACAACACTATTTTGGCAGTGCCACGTAGGTCGGGGGCAAAAGCGACCGGAAGCTGTCGCATCGTCGCAGAATACACCGGCAATAATACGCTTTATGATTGCGTGTCAGTCGGTGTCGCATTCATCGCCGCATAATGAAAGTCATCATCTACACCAACGATGATGGTTGGGTCAGCGTAACAGCGCCCAACTATCCGTCAGGAATCACCGCAGAGCAGGAAGCGCAGATCGCTGCGTGGATTCAACAGAAGGACGTTCCACTGATGCCTGATGGATCGGTGCGACAGTCGTTCATCGTGGACTCCGCAGGTCTGAACGGCATGAATCTCTTCTTCGAGGCGTGGCGACTCAACAAAGACGGCACGGTGACCTGGAACAAGCCTGCGGCCGATGAACTCAAGCGCAAGCAGTTCCGAGTTCTCCGAAAGCCCCTTCTGGAAAAGCTCGACGTGGAGTTCATGCGAGCCCTTGAATCTGGAGACAACGTCCTGGTAGCGTCGATTTCGACAAAGAAGAAGGAGCTTCGAGACGTTACGTTGATCGACCTTTCGGAGTACGATACTCCGGAGAAGCTCAACGAGTTCCTTCCAGAACCACTGAGAAACAGCTAGTTCACATGCAAACCAACTACCGCAAAATCGAGCCGGCCCCCGTGCTGGGGAACATCGCCAACGCCATCTGCATCCACTACGCAAATGTGCAGTTGTTCCAGAGCTGCACCGCCCAGTACGAGGTGCGGCAAATTACCGAGATCCCGACGCTGCCTGACGGCCAGACGTTGCCTCCTATGTGGGGCCCGGTGCTGATGACCGGAAGCCTGGTCATTTCTGGCGACGACTACGCCGCCTGGGGAGCCGACGACAACTACCTCTACGAAAAGGTCGCTGAGAAGCTGGGTCTGACCCTCTTGCCGCAAGATAAGCAGTGACCTCCGCTTGAATTCACCCCTCGCTCGGCTACACATGACCGCGATGAGTATCGACATCAATACCGTGCAGCAGGAGAAGGCTCAGGTTCAGCAGAACATCCAGCAGCTTGAGCAGATGATTAACAACCTCAACGCCCAGCTTCAGCAGGCCAACGCCAATCTTTTGGCGTCCCGCGGAGCTGTTCTTGCCTACGAGCGACTGGCTGAACTCTCCAAGCCTGCCGACCCCATCCCCGACGCGGCTGCGATTGAAAACGCCAAGTAACTCTTGAGGGAGGACGCTCCCAAGCCCGCCCCGGCCCACAACCACCAATCCTCCCTCCCCCACCTTGCAGAGATGCAGGGTGGGGTTTTTTACAATGTCATCCGGAGTCGTAGTCTCAATGGCCAGTCACAACTCGGCCAAATACATCCAGCGGGCTCTTGCGTCGATCGACAACGCCTTGAAGGGACGTTCCTACGTTCTGGTGATGGCCGACGACGCGAGCACTGACGACACCGTCAAGATCGCCCGGAACTTTCCCATGCGGGCGGAAGATCGGATTATTGTCAGCCTTCCCAAGTCCCCTTCCATTGGAGAGTCCAAGAACCGGGCAGTAAAACTGGCCCGCCCATTCCTCAGAAAGTACCCCTGGGTAGCTTTCATGGATGACGACGATGAAATGCTTCCAGGAAGGTTTCAGACCTTGTTGGTAAATATGGAAGCAGAGGGCCAAAAAGCCGGAATCAGCGACTGGATATACCACCCAGAATGGGGCGGCCCAAGCCTCACAACGGGAGATTGGTCCCTGCATGCCAAGATGTTTGCCCCAGGTACAACTCTGATCCACCGGGACTTGATACCCAAGAACGGGGATTACTTTGTGGCAGCGCCTTCAGACGTGCATGAAGACCGAGTCACGCACCATCGGCTTACGTTGTCGGGCAATCCCATTTGCTACCATGGGGGCAACCCAGGGCATGTGTATCACCAGCGAAACTCCAGCTTCACTCAGGGCTGCGAGCGATCGACGCTCATGTCCAAAAACAGCGAATCGTACATAGCCCGAAACTTTCTGGAGACCCAGACGACTATCGCCAGTTTTTGCACTGTCGCCATCGGCCGGTCGCTTTCTGAGGCAGAGCTTTTGGTCAGGAGTCTTCGACTCTCAAACAACTTTCAGCCCGTAGTGGTGCTGACAGATGCGGACGGAGTTTCAACGGTGTCTGGCTGGGGTGTTGCGGGAGTCGAGACACTGGTCTGCGATTCGGCGGCCTACTCAGCACACTTCCACGATTTCGCGACAGTGTACCCGGGGTCGTCACTCAACCCAGGGCCGTTCCTGGGGAAGATGGACGTCATTAAGGAAGCCACAAAACGCCATGGGACGACATTGTACCTGGACGCCGACATGATCGTGCTTCGGAGGTTTATGGACGTGATCGAGACCCCGATAGGACTCGCACCAGAGCTTGGACGAAGCTGTCAGACCGCTACTCCGAGCAACTGGTATTTAGAGACGTTCGGGTACTTTTCTGGGGGCTACATGTATGCCACAAAAGACGCGACACACATTATTGATTGGTGGCGGCGCGAGTACTTGAAATCTTGGAGATGGTATGGGTCAGACTCAAAGCCCCACGGCGGATTCACCGATCAGTCGGCGTTGAACCTCATACCTCTTTTCGGAGATGTTCATGTGTTCCACCCGGGGCATAACTTCATGTACACTCGAGTGCCTAACCCTACTCCTAAGATCACTTCAGTGGCGGATGCTCGAGAACTTTTGAAGATCCACGCCGGGCACGGGCTTTTTCACCGCGGGTGGCCCATCGTAACCCTCCACGCGCACTTCAGAGTATTTAACAGTTGGTCAGATGGGATGATGCGAGCCCTCAAGCAAACTCTTGCACTGTCAAAAGACCCGGTGGATGCACAAATTTATGCGTTAATTTCTAATCGCTCTTGAATGCAAACAGCCTCGGGTTACATCAGTAGCGCCTCTCCGGCGGGTAACGCGGTTTTGATACTGCACGTTGCATGGTACCGCCTCGGCTTGAGCCGGGTAATAGGAGGGGCATTTCTTTTACCGTGAGCGAAGAAAAACAAACGCCCGCGGATTGGTACCGCCCAGGGAAGAGTGTGTCGGAGTTCCACGCGAGCCGGTCACGCACCCGCGTCCTGATCGGGGGACGTGGTTCGGGCAAGACTACCGGGGTCGCCGTAGAGGTCATTCTGAAGCACTGCTGGCGCTACGCCGGGGCTCGCGTGTACATCCTCCGCAAGACGGCCCAAGCAAACCAGGACACCACCCTGGAGACCTTTGAGCTGGTACTCGGGAATTCCGGGACGGCTTTTGTGGACTCCGGACAAAGTCTCTTCAAAAAGATCGAAGGCGGCCGGCAGTTCCGCATACCGAGCCGAAAGGCTGTTGAGATGTACAACGCCTTCATGCGCCACAAGCCCCAGGCGACAAAAGCGGAGATCGAAAGATGGATGGATACTGTCGGCAACAAGTACTGCTCTTGGCTGCTCTTTTCGGGTGTCCCTACGTCTTCACACCGGGCCACACGTTTCCGCGGCTTTGAGGCGTCGCTGATCGTTCTCATCGAGGCGGACCAGTTTGATCGTGAAGACGTTGACCTGGCGATGGCATGTCTCCGTTGGAAAGGCTCTGACCCTGATGACTGTGATGAACGAGGGTTCCTGAAAGAGCAGGGGCTCATCCTGGACACCAACCCTCCGTCCCCACGTCATTGGATTGCCAAATGGGAAGACGAAGCCAAGACCTACAACGATCCGAACATCATCCGGTTCTGGCATATTGAGACGGAGGAGAATCGAGGCAACCTCCCGCCAAACTACATCGAGGACCTAGCTCGGCAGTACTCCAAGAATCCGCCGATGTACAAGCGGATGCTCTTGGGCCAGTACGCGGAAGCCTTCGACGGTACTCCGGTGTTCTGGGCCTTCAGCCAGGAGCACGTCTACAAGGACCTGCCCTTCCCCAAGGGAGCGTACCTGGTAATCGGGTGGGACTTTGGTGCTTCTGCCAACGCCTGCGTGTTCAGTGCCTATTGGGAAGAGGGCGGCCAAGAGTACCTGTGGGACATCTACGAGTACTTCAAAGAGGCAACCGACACAGAAGAGCAGTGCCGCCAGGTGCAGAAGATCTTAAACGAGGTCTTTCCATGGCACACTGACCGGACGTTCTGTGCGGGTGTCCTGCACTACTGCGACCCCGCGGGGGCTCAACGTCGTGACACGGGCAAGAGCCTCACTGTATTGGCATCCTACGGCTTCTACCCGGGTTTCCGTCGAGTAGGCCTACAAGAGTCGATCTCGCTCTACAATCGGCTCCTGGAAGCGCGGGACACTAAGCAGCGCCTTGTCTATCGGATAGACTCAAAGAACTGCCCCATCCTGTACGCGGCTTCGATCGGCGGTTATCGATATCCGGGAGTCGGGGAGCCTGGATACGGTGGGGACGAGCCGTTAAAGGGACCCAAGGGTGGTAATTATGACCACATCGCAGACTCAGCTCGCTACGCTAAATCGAACGTCCTTCGACTGATGCAAGTCGGGGAAGATGATAAGGGGCCTATTGGTAAATTGGGCTTTTTATCAAAACCAAACAGAGCACGTCGATGGCGTTGACGAAGTACTAAAACCATGCCCACCCTTACAACACAGGAGAATAATCGAATGGACCCACTTCAATCTGCAGAGAACGCCGGTATGCCTAAACAGAGCACCAAGACTATCGACCTGAGCGAAGATCAGCGCATGTCGCTTTTCGGTGACGGTCCTCTTGAACCGGGCAAGACGTACACCGTCACTCTCACTGCCGGTGACATTGCTGACTCGGGCTTCCAGACTTTTGAGGTCGGCAGCAAAGCCGAGGGAGCCATCGAGACCGAGGTGGAGAACGAAAACGAGAGCGAAGATAGTGGCACTCTCCCTCCTCCGGAAGAGGAGCCCCAGTCCAACGAGAAGGAGATCAGTGCCCTGGGCTACGACCGCAGCAAATTTCTCAAGAAGAAGCAGGCACCCAAGATGGATGCTCGGTCTCTTGAGTTCGACTAACTTACTGACCTATGGCCATGCTGAATTACCTTGGAGCCAATCCCGCTCCCGGGCTGACCATGCCGGGCGGAATGCCTGGTTCTGGCGGACCCGCTGACCCGATGTCATCCCCCGCGGCTGCCGCCCCGTCCCCGATGGGCCCTCCTCCCCCGGACATGGGTGGAGGTATGGGAGGTGGCATGGGCCCGATGGGATTCCCCAGCGTCGGCATGACCGATCCTGCGGGCCGCCAGTACGATGCGGTTACTCAAGACGACGGTTCTGTCTTGCTCCACATGAAAAACCCCGACGGATCCAGGGGTCCTGCGGTTAAAATCATTCCTCCGATCAAGTCCCGCAAGCCGGGCATGTAACCATGGATAGGGCCCTCGCAGCGAAGCTCAAAGACAAGCAGTACCGGGACAAGCTCACCAAGCTCGTCAAGGACTACGCTGAACTCGGATTCAGGAACGTCGAGTATTGGAGCCCCGAGTGGGACTCCGCGCACGACCTGATGATGTGTTACGCGCCGCTGTCCAAGGCTGACTACGAGAAGCTGGAAAAGGGTCACCCGAAGCGGTTTGTCATGCCGATGACAGCCACCCAGGTGACCACCATGACGACCTACATCGCTCAGGTGCTTTACGGAGACAGCTCGCCGCACAAGGTTGAGCCCCGGGGCCCCGAGGACGAGATCCCGTCTGAGCACGTCAATACTTTGCTGCGGTGGAACTCTGAACAGCAGCCCACTTTCTTGCTGGGTCAGCTTTTCGTACAGGACGTCCTGACCTTCAACCGCGGCATTTTCTACAACTCCTGGTCACCGATCCAGAAGCCGGAATCTTATGAAGTCGAAGTAGAGATCCCGGACGAAGTCGGAGAAGACGGACTGCCTATCAAGTACATGTCCACTCGCCGTCGCCTGAAGACGGTCGGGGGCCATTGCAAGATGGAACTGGTCTCGCCCTACGATTGGGTGGCAGACCCGGCCGCACCCCTCTGGAAGGCCCAGCAGGGGCGCTTCATGGGCCATCGCTTCAAACTGGCTTGGACCGAGCTGCTCCGTCGATCGAAACTGCCCGTGGATCACCCGGCCTACGTGCGTCCGGAGGCTGTCGAGGAGTTGCGGAAAAAGAACCGCCCGAACAGCAATATCCCGCCTTCCCTGACAGGCCATGGCTCTACCACGGGAATCCGCCCCGATCAGGCGATGTCCCGCAGTTTCTATGAGAGACAGCGCATTACGGGCCCCCTTGTGGCTGAGACTGCCAACAAGGCGGATCCTGGCACTGTCGAGTGCATCGAGTTGTGGGTGAAGCTGGTCCCCTCGGATCAGGGCATTCACGACGGCGATGATGTGACCGTGTTCCAGTTCATTCTGGCCAACGGCGACACCATCTTGGCCGTCAACGAGTCTACTTATGACCACGGCATGTTCCCCTACACCTACGCGGAGGGGCGGCCTACGGCTCACTACCAATTCGGACCTTCCTGGGCATTTATGCTCAAGGGTCTCCAAGACCACGTTGACTACCTGAAGAACCGCCACCAGGAGGCACTTCAGCGCACCGTCGGCAACGTCTTCGTCGCCAATCCGCACTACGTCGATCTCGAGGACTTCCTTAACCCTGACAAGGAAGGGCTGGTCATCCCGCTGAAGCCGGCCGCCGTCGGCCAGAAGATCTCCGACGTCATTCAGCAGATCCCCATCAAGGATCTGACCGAAGGGTTCACCGGGGAAATGCAGAGCTTCGTTTCGTACTCGGAAAACGTGACCGGGGCGAACAACTACATGCAGGGGGTCAATGAACCTGGCGGCACTGCCACCGAGTTCGCTGGCACCCAGCAGATGGCCGCGGGACGCATGTCCAGCGTGGCCCGTCTCATCAGCGTTCAGGCGATTGTCCCTCAGACCAAGCAGTTCGTATCGATGTTCCAGCAGTTCTTGGAAGAGGTTCAGAAGGTGCGTTACGTGGCTGACCCGTTTGAGGTACCTACCCAGCTCCTCGGCATGAACGTGTTGGATATTTCTCGCGACACCATCCAGGGCGAGTTTGATTTCATCGCGCACGATGGAAGCCTCCCCACTGGAGACGCCAAAAAGGTTGCGGGTATCTCCCGACTCCTCCAGGTCGCATCAGCTTTCCCTCAGGTCTTCCAACCCGCACCGGGAAATCTGGACCCGAGGGCCCTCATTGTTGCCGGTGCAAAGGCTTCGGGACTCAACGATCTCGAGCGGTTTTTCTACGACCCCACCACGTTCCAGTCTGCCGTCGCCGGCCAAGTCGGCGTAGCCATGCCGGGAATGGTGCCGCAGGTCGGAGCCCCGCCTGCAGTCGAGCCTCCCGCTATGCCCGGGGCCACCCCAGGTCCCGCACCGGCAACCCCGACTCTTCCCGACATTGGGCCTCCGGCCATTGAGCCGATCGCTCCGAGCCAGCCCCGTCCGGAGACAATCTGATCGCTTCGCTTGAGCCCGTTTCAACGTCTGGTAGAGGTTACTCCCGAAGAGCAGCACTGGGCTCGTCAGGAGTTTTCTGGGAGCCGGTCTCAGAAAGTGTTGCACAACTTCTTGGTCCTGAGGATCGAGGAGTCGCGCAATCGACTTGAGACGGCGAACCCTTCGGATGTTCCGGCCATACAAGCCGCCATTCGGGAGGCCAAGACACTTCTTAGCGAAGTCCATGCACATGACCCAGAAGCAGTGATCAAACTGTATGTCCCTTGAAAACGTAGAGGCCACGGCTCCCATGGAGTCCGGGGTCACCACCATCGAGCAGGCCGAGGCGCAAATCCCCTCGAATTCAATCACGCCACCCAGCATCTCGGCCAAGGACGCCCTTGGCTTGGACGAGAGTCCGCGGGAGAGTCTAAAGCGCGAGCACGATAAAGTCAGCGCCCAGGTACCCAAGGAAACGATGCCGCGGGATGAAACGGGGCGGTTTGTCAAACCTGGTAAAAAGGGCGGAGAACCGACGAAGCCCGCGACTGCCCCCGAGGTTAAACCTCCGGCGGCAGCAGCCCCCGCAAAGCCTACAGAACCGGCCAAACCTGCGGAGCCTCCGGCCCCCGCCAAGGTCAAGATCGGGGACAAAGAATATTCGGTCGAAGAGCTAACAGCGTTGCTCAATCAAAAGCAGCAACCTGTCCGTCCGGAGGCACCCCCAGCCCCGCAGGCGACCCCTTCGGCAGTGAAGGCGCAGACTCCCGAAGAGATCTCAGCCCTTGAAAACGAGTTCATCACTCAGCTTTCGGCGGGCATTCCGGATGTTCAACTGACCGAGGAGGCTCTTGAAAAGATCCTGGTGGGCGGCAAGGAAGGCATCGCAACGCTCAACGGCCTACTAAAGAGCGTGGCGGCTCGATCAATCCTGGAAGCTCGCAAAAGCATCTACGCCGAGTTGAATCCTGTGGTGAGTCAGCTTTCCCAGCAGGTCAGTCCGCTCATCCAGAACAACCAGCAGCTCGAGCGGCACGCGACCGAGATGGCTTTCACGACAAAATTCCCGGAGTACAGCGGAGAGAACCTCGGCACCGCCCGCTACGTCGCTGAACAATTGGTCGAGAAGTACCCCCAGGCGGTTGCTCAAATGGACAGAGAGCAGTTCCTGGAAGAAGTGAATCGCCAGGCAGACAAGATCATCAGCGAAGACTTCAAGCGTTGGCACCCATCATTCACAGGCACCTGGAAAGACTGGGCCAAGTCTCAATCAGCCCCTCCGACAGCGCCCGCAGCCCTCGCTGCGACGCCGGCCGCCCCCGCACCAGCCCCGGTTCCGGCTAAACCCGCGGCCCCCAAACCGGCCGCAAAACCCCCTTCGTCAAACAGTCCAGGCAATGTGACTGGAGCCCCTAAGGACTGGCAGCGTGGTGTGGCAGGATCTCTCACAATTTGATTTACGGTACGATCAATCAATAGGCAGTACATGTTATTGTCCGATAGAGCTTCTATCGTGTAGACCGTAGTCAACTAAGTTGTTGGGGCAGCGGCCCCGACACTTGAGCCCTAAACCAACAACCATAGGAGAAAAATACAATGCCAGCAGTTAGCGGCCTATTGTCCCTCGGCGGACAGATCGGCCTTTCCAACCAAGATGAGTGGGTGAGCGAGTTCCAGGACACGATCCTGGTTCGGAACTCCCGAGGCCTGAACGCGGGTACTACCCTGTTCGGCCTGATGAGCAAGCTCCGCAATGAGCCTGCTGAGACCACTGAGTACAAGTGGTTTGAGCGTGACCCGGTGACCCGAGAGGTGTTCATCGACAATGCCAGCACCGCATACACTTCGTCTTCGACTAGCATCGTTGTCGATAACGGAGCTGACGATCAGGTCAACGGCATCGCTCAGGTGGGTACGATCCTCCGTACCTCCACTGGTGAGTTGATGCGTGTGTCCGCGGTTACTACGGGAGCCACTGAGACTACTCTCACGGTCACCCGCGGTTTCGGCAGCACCACTGCTTCTGGCACCGGCCTTGCCCAGAACGACACCTTGGTGATCGTGACCCTCGGTAAGGACGAAGGTTCCAGCCCGATCAACCCGGTGTATGAGACTCCGTCTACCCTGGTCAACTACATCCAGACCTTCAACTCTGCGGTTCACCTGACCAATGCGTTCAAGGCCAGCAAGCTCCGTACTGATATCGAAGGCCCGCTCCGCGAGCGTCGTGTTCAGGCCTTGGAGCGTATCGCCCGGGACATCGAGTTGGCCTACTTCTTTGGCCGCAAGGCTTCCGGCGGCTTTGTCTCCGGCACCAACGGTCGCGTGTGGTATACTGGTGGTATTGTCGAGGCTGTGGATAACTCCAACTCAGGCACTGTCGCCCAGAAGCTGAACGGTCTCGCGGGCACTGGCGTCGCGCTGTCGGTCTTCAATGACTGGCTCGCGTCGTTCCTCACCCTCGGCTCGGATGCCAAGTTGGCGTTCTGCGGTCCGAAGGCCTACGCGGCGATCAGCAACTTCGCCAACAGCGCCAGCAACGGTTTCCGTATCACCGGCCAGGAGACCGTCTTCGGCATGAACATCACCACGATCAACACGCCGTTCGGTGAGTTGAGCCTGGCGATGCATCCCCTGTTCAAGGAGATCGGCTCTTACAACGACTGGATGATCGTGGTCGATTTGGCCCTGATCGTTCAGAAGGTCATGGAGCCCATGTTCCTGGAGCCCAACATCCAGACCCCGGGTGCTGACTCCTACATGGAGCAGTTCCGCGCCAAGTACGGCTTGAAGCTGAAGTTCGCCGAGGCGTTCGGTTACGCTTACGGTCTTCAGAAGATTAACGCCTAACCTTGTTCTCATCAGTCTGAAATAGTATGGCCACCCCTGTGACACCTATCGACAAGTCGAAGGCCTTGGATGCGGCTCCTGCCGAGCGCAAGGCCCCGGCTTCAGAGACAATCCGCTTCATCCGCACGATGAGCGCGGACCAACCTTTGGAGCTTGGAGGCAACAAAAGTGTTAGCTTCCACGTCGCTGTCGATAACATCACGGGAGACCGTGCGGCGTTCGGCGAGTACTACACGTCAGATTCTGATGAGATCAAGGCTCTTCGAGAGGTAGTAGCTACTAAGCCGCACCTCTACGTGTACGAAGAGCCACGCCACTAACCCTAAACCAGGAGAAAAACAACATGAACAAGACTGCCAAGTACGACCAGAAGTCGGGTGTCAACAGTGTGACTGATTACGTTTCGATGCACGGCGGACTTCCTGATAAGAAGACCGTGGAGCAGATCGAGAAGATCAACACTCCGAAGACCAACCCGAAAGCCGTCGGTAAGTAACCGACACAAGTAGGTCAAAGCCGTGCTGGCTAACGCTGGCACGGCTTTTTCCTTTAGAGTCCGATCATCCTCTGTACATTGTGGCCATGTGGAGGAGACGACATGACCTTTGCTGACCTGAAATTGATGCTGGCCCAGGACGTGAACCGCTCCGACAAGGAGACGGTCTGGTACCCTATCTGGATCAACCGGGCAATTCATCGGATCCAGATGTCCTCGAACTTTTCGGGGATGAAGCAACGATCGGCGTTTACGATCCCCGCCGGACAATCCTCCGTTCTTCTTGGGACTCAGTTCAAGGAGCTGACTCCCGAGTTGTCTCCAGTCACTGTCTCAGACCCGTCGCTACCCGCAGCTCATTCAGAACTGCCGTGTGAGGTAGTCAGCCGAGAGTATCTGATCAACTACCGGGCTGCAGCCAATGTACCGACAATCCCGCCCAACGTGCGGGGACGTCTCTCAGGCCTTCCGGTGTTCATCGAGAACACTTCTTCCGGATGGACGCTTAATATCGGAGCCAACGCTGACGAGGCCATTAACTTCAAGGTGTCGCACTTTCGGTTCACCAATGACCTGGTAAACGACAGCGACACCAACTTCCTCCTGCAGGACTATCCCGACCTGGTGGAGAGTAAGGTGAAGGCCATTGCTTTTGCTTCTCTCAACGACCCTATCATGGCTTCGTTCGAGTCCCTGGCAGCGGGGCAGCTTTCGGAAGCAGTGATCACAGACAACCGACGACAATACCGCGGACGTGCGCTCCGCATGGGAGGCTAATCTATGGCAGGCTATCTAGGTGACGATTTCGACTCCGCTCAACCGGAGGACAGCGACAGCGTAAAGTTCGGCGCGAGCTGGATTCGCGACCTCAAGGCTCGCGTTCAGCGGTTCGCTTTGACGTTGTTCAATCTGGAGACCGGATCCCTCCGCGATCGTGTGATTCGTCATGCCTCACTTCGCGACATGCCTAGTCTCGTTCCAGGCACGTACAACAAGGTCAAGGTCAACTCTAAGGGCCTGGTTTACGAGGGCGCAAACGCCAGTGAGCAACAGACGGCCAGGTATTACGTTGCGGCGTTCTACGCCAACGGAGCGTATTCCGTGGATACCGCGACTGGAGTTCAACAGGGTGCAGGCACTGTTGATGCGATCTACTTGAGCACTGGAGCCTACGGTGGTTCTGGAGCCCCTTTTACGCCGGAAGCCTATTCGCTCACCGGGACGTATGCAGAGTTCAGTTTCAAACCACCGATTGGAGTCCGTCGAGTCAAGGCGACTATCATTGGCGGTGGAGGCGGGGCTTTTACTGGAGGAGCGAATTGGTATGGTGGTGCCGGTGGTGAGATGGTGCAGACCACGTTTTCGGTCGATGGGTCTGGTGACCAGGCCTTGATCATCATCGTCGGAGCCGGCAGCCCCGCATCCACAGCAAGCGTAAACGGCGGCGACGGATGCCCGAGCCGCGTCATGCTGGGATCTAATTTTGCAGACGCTGGAGCAGGGCTACGTGGCACTGCCTCTGCCGGAGGTGCTCCAGTAGTCGGAGAATCCACGGACAACACGCTTTTGGTTCTGAGGTCATCGGCAACCTCCGGTGCTCAGAATGTCGGAGGTCTTTCTGGAGCTTCGGCTCTGGCTGCAGGCGATGGAGGTCGAAACGGCAATGGAGGAGATGGCGTGGTGATCCTCGAATGGGTTCTGTGATATGGCAAAACTCGGAGCTGACTTCATTGCATCGAAACCGACGGAGGCTGACTTTGTTCGGCACCCGTCGAAGCCCAATCTTGCGACCGAGATTCGGTTTATTCGGAGTCGTCTGAAGAGCTTCTTTGGTACGGTGATGAACCTGGAGTCGGGAGACTTCCAGGATAACATCATTCCTCAAGCTGCCCTGGTAGAGCATCCAGACAAACCGGACAGCGGCAACGAGTTCTACTCCGAAGTCACAGTCGATTCCCGGGGCATCGTCACGTCTGGAAGCAAAGAGGCAAAGTTCAACGCCCCCCGCGTCTTCACCGCCAGCTTTTCCAACACGGGAGGTGTCCAAGAGGCTGCAGACGGCCTTGTCCGAGACCCGGCTGCGAACGACGCCCAATGGCCAGTCAATAAGCTGCCTCGAGCAGCCAGCGGCACTACTACACTGCCCTCGGTCAAAGAGTACCGATTTTTCGCCCCCAAGAACGTCACCAAAATTCAAGTGATCTGTGTTGGGGGTGGGCTCAAAGGAGACGCCTCAATAGTCGGTGCCGAAGCAAAGGTTTCTTGGATCTCCTTCACAGTCGTGCCGGGAGAGCAGTATAGGATCTTGGTCGGTCAATCTGACGCCCCCAGTGCATTTTGCACGATGGACTACGCACGCTACGTGACGTCCGAAGGATACACTAAGAGTACGACGATTACCGGGGCCGGGTACGTCGATAAACGCCAGGTGCATAATTTCAAGCGTTCACCCTTCCGTCCCTACGGGTCGGGCGGGGCACTAAACACTCCGGGGACTCCCGGCATGGTACTTCTCGAATGGTATGCGTAGGACAAACGGCACCCAACTCCGTGTAGACGCCCCCAACAAGGGCCTCATCACCAGTCTTCCGCCCGATCTTCAAGACGACGGCAAAGCGCAATTCCTAACCGCTGCAGAGAATGTACGTGCTGAAAAAGGAGAGCTGCAGGCGGCCCCTGGATACGAGCGGGTCCACCTCCCCAAAAACCAGCTCGACTCCGAGGCGAATCTGATCCACCAGCCCAATCTCATCTCATCGGACATTGAGATTGAGCGGCTTCCCGTCATAGGCACTGACGGGCAACTATGGACCATGAAGAAGCGGGCCCGGGAGCTGGTATGTCCGGCAGAGTGCTCCCTTCGGTTTGCAGCCGTTGCGGACAGTGGGACGGTGTACGCAAACACTGCAGGAGTAGCCAAGCTCATCCGAGGATGGGGTCCGGATCTTGTGGTCCATGCAGGCGACCTGGTGTATTCAGACGGCGGCACCACCGAGCTGGACAGCAAGTACGACACCCAGGTGGCCAAGCACTATTATTGGGCTTTGGGAGGTTACGACGGGTCTTACGGAAAAGGGCCAGACGTGAACAAGTTTCTTCCGGCTCTCGGCAACCACGACTACACCGACGGTCCTCTGGCGGAGTACCTCAATTTTTTCGCGCTGCCCGGTAACGAGCGATATTACACGGTTAAGCAGGGTCCGGTTCAGTTTTTCTTCATCGATTCCTATGGCTATGGGCCGAGTGCTGCAGGCCCTGGAGGCACGACGATTGGAGGAACTGGTGCAGACCCTGGCGTCGGAAGCTCAGACCTGTCTTCTACCGGCCCTCAGGCTCAATGGCTGCAGGCGCAGTTGCTTGCCTCAGACTGCCCCTGGAGGGTTGTTGTCTGGCATCACCCGCCGCAGACCAGTGGCGTCGATTATTACCCGGGATACTCGGTGATGAATTGGCCCCTCGGTACGTGGGGAGCCGACGTCCTCATCACTGGGCACTCTCACCTCTACGAGCGCATCCATCGATCAGACGGAGTGCTGCACATCATCACCGGGTGGGGAGGAAAAGAGCTCCGCAATTTCGTCACTACTCCGGTGACCGGAAGCATGGCCCGATACAACACCGACTACGGTGCGGTTCGGTTCGACGTCAGCCCGGCGACAATGGTTGTCAAGGCGTTCACTCAAGCGGGCATTGACATAGATACCGAGACTAGGACGACTTCGAGGACGTTCTCGGTTTGCTCTGTACCGACCCAGCGAC
>Ga0102865_1000242_pt1 | contig 15103 bp, 12 predicted proteins | sample Colrivmet1449C02_FD_78440 | JGI IMG/M metagenome (GOLD analysis project Ga0102865, IMG submission 78440) | Estuarine microbial communities from the Columbia River estuary - metaG 1449C-02 | ecosystem: Environmental > Aquatic > Marine > Intertidal zone > Estuary | place: USA: Columbia River...
ATTCCTAAACCCGTAATGAGCGTAAGTACATTGATCTTAAAAACCAAACCCAACATTACAAAAACGGCAATAATATAAGTGACAATTTTTACCAATTCTTTGACAAATGGCACCAGCTGATCGTTGGATTTAGATTCGGTTAAAGAAGCTCGGTAAGAAAAAACCAATGCCACAAAATCAATGATTCGTAAAAACGTCCAGGTAATTCCAAATATTAATAAAAACAAATAAAGTTTATCAATTACATCAAAATAGGTAAGCGAACTTTGTTTTCTTTTAAAAATAATCTCTTCAAAAGGATAACTTAATTGACTAATGGCCCAGTACACAATAGACACTGAAATCAATAGCTCTAGCGGTTTTACCAATAGCTCTACAAATTTTTCGCCATTCACATCGGCTGCAAATTTTTTGAAAAACTTGAACAACAATCGACTGATTGTTCTAGAAAAAAATCTTAAAAAAAGGAGTCCTAAAATAATAATACCAATAAACCACGCATATTGTAAAGCGGTGTTTCCAAAATAATGTTGATGACTAATTTTTAAAAATTCGTTGATCATACCAATTGTTTTAATGCAATTTCAAATGAAGTTTTTGCAATGCCCTTTTTGGCATTATTGTTATCGTAAGTTTTTTGGATTGCTTTTTTAATGATCGCAGAAGTGTCATTGAAAATGGCTTCGTCGGTCATGGAAACGCCCGGCTGCATGAGGTATGCGAACACTCTTGCCATACCACAATTGGCAATAAAATCTGGAATAATACTTAAATGATCATCTGCAAAATCGCTAATCGGACCAAAAAATATTTCTTGATCTGCAAATGGCACATTCGCACCACAAGCAATTACCGATAAACCGCTGGCCATCATTTTTTCTACTTGATCTTTAGTAACCAATCGAGAGGCCGCCGCCGGAACAAAAATATCTGCCGAAGTTTGCCATATGCTTTCGTTAATTTCTGCAAATGGAATTAGTTTTTGGGCTACTAAAGTATTTTGTGATCGATCGTTAAATAATTTAGTCATTTCTTCCATGCTAAATCCTTGTTCATTAATTAAACCACCCACGCGATCGATAATACCCACAACCTTTGCGCCCATCTGTGTTAAATAATAAGCTGCAGCTGCACCAACATTGCCAAAGCCTTGTACAATGGCTTTCTTGCCCTTTAAATCGCCGCCATAAATGCTATAATAATGCGCAATGGAAACGGCCACGCCATAACCAGTAATCATATCGGCAATCACATATTTTTTGCTTAAGTCTGGCGAAAAGTTTTTGTCTTCAATTACTTTAGCAACGCCATATCTTAATTGTCCTATTTGTTTAATCTTATCGTTTTCTCTGGATTTAAAGTGTCCGTTAATAACGCCTTCTTGAGGATGCCACAATCCGCAAGCTTCGGTCATTGGAATTACTTCGTGAATTTCATCTACATTTAAATCGCCACCCGTTCCATAATAATTTTTCAATAATGGAATTACGGCTTGATACCATCTTGCTAACACTTCTTTTTTGCGAGGATCTGCTGGATCAAAATTAATACCCGATTTTGCACCGCCAATAGCTGGTCCAGAAACGGTAAATTTTACTTCCATTGTTTTAGCTAAAGATTCTACTTCGCGTTTGTCTAATCCTTTGCGCATGCGTGTTCCGCCGCCAGCTGCTCCGCCTCTTAAAGAGTTAATTACCACCCAACCTTCGGCATCGGTTAGGGTGTCTTTCCATTCAAACACTACTTCTGGTCTTTTTTCTTCGTATTTCTTTAGTAAATCTTTCATGTTTTTAGATTGGTATTTGTGCCGATTGATTCAGCAAATTTGATAAAAAATGGCGCATCAACAAATTAAATTGTGTTTGTTGGAGCATCGCCGAGTTCATTCACTCACATCCCTCGGCCTTAAATAAAAAAACCCCGCTATTGCGAGGTTTTAAAATATGTTGTAAAGGATTAATAACTTCCTCTTTTTTCTTTAATTCTAGCTTTTTTACCAGTTAAACCACGTAAGTAGTATAATTTAGCTCTTCTAACGGCTCCTCTAGAATTAACTTCTAATTTGTCGATGTTTGGAGAGTTTACTGGAAAAATACGTTCTACACCAATAGAATTTGATACTTTACGTACAGTGAATGTTTCGTTAGCACCAACTCCATTACGTTGAATAACAACGCCTTGGTATTGCTGAATACGCTCTTTAGCGCCTTCTTTAATTTTATAGTGAACAGTTACCGTATCGCCAGGATTGAATGTTGGCAATGCATTTTTTGGTGTTTGTTCGTTAACAAATTTTACTAAGTCCATGGTTTAAAGCCTTTAAAAACGATTTTTTAACTGTAAAAATCGGATTGCAAGTATAGGGAAATTTTATCAACAAAAAAATAAAATTTAAACTTTTATGGCTTTAGGGGCAGTTTTATTGTGAATAACTACGAGAGCAAGTCGGGTCGACGCGCTTTTGTATGAGCCAAAGCCTGCTCAAATCGCCATTTTTCTACTTCCGGCGTATTTCCGCTCAATAAAATATCGGGCACTTTGTGTCCTCTAAAATCTGCAGGTCGGGTATACACCGGCGGACTCAATAAATCATCTTGAAAAGAATCAGAAAGCGCAGACGTTTCGTCGTTTAACACGCCGGGTATTAAACGCACTATGCTATCTACCAACACCGCTGCTGCTAATTCTCCGCCGCTGAGTACATAATCTCCTATAGAGATTTCTTTGGTCACATAGAGCTCCCTAATGCGTTGGTCGATGCCTTTGTAATGACCGCACAACAATAATAAATTTCCTTTTAAAGATAATTCGTTGGCGATTTGTTGTTTGAGGGTTTGCCCGTCGGGGGTTAAATAAATAATTTCGTCGTAAGTAATTTCTTTTTGCAAATGTTCAATGCAATTGGCAAACGGCTCAATAGACATCACCATTCCAGAGCCACCACCATATTGGTAGTCGTCTACATTTTTATGTTTATCGTTACTATAATCTCTTAAATTATGCACACGAATATTTACCAAACCCTTTGTTTGTGCACGTTGCATTATAGAATGCGCAAAGGGGCTTTCCAATAAAGCCGGAAGTACCGTAATGATATCTATGTTCATCATGCTAACTTAAATAAATTGCCAATAAACCATCGGGTAATTCGACTAGTATTTTTTTCGCTTCTTGATCAATTGATTTTACAAATTGGTCGTTGATTGGAAATAACACTTCTTTGTTTTGATACACCATGCTAGCCATGGTTTGTTGTGGCATTTCTTCTATGCTGTTGATGATGGCTAGTTCTCCCAATTGGGTATCTTCTACAAAATAACCTACTAAATCTTTTACTTTAAAAGCTTTCGACTCTTTGGGTTTGTTTTTTTTATAGATTAAAACTTTTTTGTTGACTAATGGACTTGCTTGATCGATGTGTTCAACGCCTTCTAAATAGAGGTATGCAACGGGTTCTTGCATGCGAAGGGTAGTAATAAAAAATGGAACCGGTTTATTATTGATTTCAATAAATACCGATTCCAAGTTTTCATAAGCTTCGGGGTTTGCTACTTCAAAATAAAGTTGCACTTCTCCCTTTAAGCCTTTCGTTTTTTTGATAGTTCCTATTTGAAAATACTTGCTTTCGATGGCGTTCATTTCAAGGAAAAATTATTCAGCAGCTGGTGCTTCTGTTTCTTCTGCAGCAGGTGCTTCTGCAACAGGAGTTTCTTCTGTAGCAGCTTCTGCTACAACTACTGTTTCTTCTACAACCTCTTCTACTACTTCTTCAGCAACTGGAGCTTCTGCAACAGGAGTTTCTTCTGTAGCAACTTCAGCTACAACTACTGTTTCTTCTACAACCTCTTCTACTACTTCTTCTACAACTGGTGTATTTTTAGCAATAATTGCGGCTGCTTTTTCTTCTTTTTGTTTTGCTTCTGTAGCTAAACGCGCTTTATTGATTGCATCTTTTGATGAAACCAATGTTGATTTTTTAGCATCAACTTTGCTTGTTTTAGCATCTACCCAAGCTGCAAATTTTACATCTGCTTGTTCTTGTGTTAAAGCACCTTTTTTCACTCCACCTTCTAGGTGTTTTTTGTACAATACTCCTTTGTATGAAAGGATAGCACGAGTGGTGTCGGTTGGCTGTGCACCATTGTGTAACCATTGAACAGCAGCATCAATGTTTAAATCGATTGTTGCGGGGTTTGTGTTAGGATTATAAACGCCTAACTTCTCAATGAATTTACCATCTCTTGGAGCACGCGAATCCGCCACTACAATATGATAGAAAGCTCTTTGCTTTTTACCATGTCTTTGTAATCTGATTTTTACTGGCATTTTCTTTTGTTTTTAGTTAATCCCAATGGTATCCATCCAAAGGGAGGGCAAAGATGCGAACAAATGTGGATAATTCAAAATATTATCTAGGAATTCCGCCTTGTGGCATGTTTTTTAACATTTTTAAGGGATTTCCGCCGCCGGAGAACTGTTTCATCATTTTTTTCATGTCATCAAATTGCTTAAGCAACTTGTTTACCTCTTCGATGCTCCTGCCGCTTCCCATCGCAATTCTTTTGCGTCGGGTGCCATTAATCAATTCTGGACTTTCTCTTTCTAAAGGTGTCATGCTATGAATGATCGCTTCTATATGCTTAAAGGCATCGTCCGAAATATCAATGTCTTTCACCATTTTGCCAACTCCCGGAATCATACCCATCAAATCTTTTAGGTTACCCATTTTTTTGATTTGTTGTAATTGATTCAAGAAATCGCCAAAATCAAATTGGTTTTTTCTAATTTTCTTTTGAATACGCGCAGATTCTTCTGCATCAAATTGTTCTTGCGCACGCTCCACCAAAGAAACCACATCGCCCATGCCCAATATCCTCGAAGCCATACGCTCTGGATAAAACACATCGATGGCTTCTAGTTTTTCGCCCGTACCCACAAATTTGATAGGCTTTCTAACTACTTCCCGAATAGTTAAAGCGGCACCACCCCTGGTATCGCCATCTAATTTTGTTAAAACTACTCCGTCAAAATCTAAGCGATCGTTAAACGCCTTGGCGGTATTCACCGCATCTTGTCCGGTCATGGCATCTACCACAAATAAAATTTCGTGTGGTTGCACACTCGATTTTACGCTGGCAATTTCGTCCATCATTTGCTCATCAACGGCCAATCGACCCGCAGTGTCAATAATAATTACATTGTGTCCTGCAGCCTTTGCTTGTTTAATGGCTTCTTGTGCAATCTTAACGGGGTTTTTGCTTTCGTAATCGGTAAAAACGGGTACATCTATTTGTGCCCCTAATATTTTTAATTGATCAATTGCTGCCGGACGATACACATCGGCCGCCACTAAATAGGGAGATTTGCCTTTTGATTTTAAGTAATTAGCTAGTTTTCCAGAGAAGGTAGTTTTACCAGATCCCTGTAAACCTGCAATTAATATAATAGCTGGATTCGATTTTAAATTCAGCTCCGATTTTTCGCCACCCATTAAGGCAACCAATTCATCGTTAACAATTTTAATCATTAACTGACCCGGAGATACCGATGTGAGTACACTTTGGCCAAATGCTTTTTCTTTTACGCGATCGGTAAAATCTTTTGCAATCTTAAAATTTACATCGGCGTCTAATAGGGCTTTACGCACCTCTTTGATCGTTTCTGCAACGTTGATTTCGGTAATTTTTCCTTGACCCTTTAAAATCTTAAAGGCCCTATCTAACTTATCACTTAAATTATCAAACATGTTTCAATTATTATTAATGCTTACAAAGCTACTAAATAGCACAAGAACTGAAAAGTTTTTCGAAAGGAAGCAAGCTAAATTGTTATTTTTGTTAAATGACTAGTATGCTATTTTTAATCATCGGCTTAGCACTTGGCGCCTTGCTTGGGGTGCTGTTTATGCGCAATAAATCGGGGCTGAACCCATTGGATTTTCAAAAAGAGATGCAACTCGAAAAAGAAAAGGCCGGCTTAGCGGCTACTTTACAAGAGCAGCTTAAGCAAATGGAATTGCTTGTCAACGAAAAAGAGCAATACAAAAACGCGGTCGATAGTAAAGACGCAGAATTAAATGCGGTAAATATTAGAATTGCCAAAGCAGAAGAATCTTATTTTTCACAAAAAGAAAAACTCAACGAAAAGAAAATTGAATTAGAAGCGCTACAAACTACGCTTACAAAGGAGTTTGAGAACATTGCCAATAAAATTTTAGACGAAAAGTCGCATAAATTTACGGAGCAGAATAAAAATAATTTAGACGTTATTTTAAGTCCGCTGAAAGATCGCATCAAAGATTTTGAAGAGAAGGTGGATCGTTCTTATAAAAACGAAGCCGCAGAACGCAATACACTAAAGGGTTCTATCGAAGAGCTCATGAAATTTACCAATAAAATTTCTGTCGAAGCAACTAATTTAACAAACGCTTTAAAGGGCGATAGCAAAAAGCAAGGGAATTGGGGAGAATTGGTTTTAGAAAGAATTTTAGAATCTAGTGGATTAATTGAAGGTCAAAATTATACCCTTCAGGGAAAAGGCTTAAACCTTAAAGACGAAGATGGCAATAGGTTTCAGCCCGATGTAATTATTAATTTACCAGACAACAAACACATCGTAATTGATGCAAAAGTTTCTTTGGTCGCGTACGAAAAATTAGTGAACGAAAATACAGAAGAGGGTAGAGATAAATTTATCAAAGAACATTTACTTTCTATTAAAACACATATCACGGGTTTAAGTAATAAAAACTACCACGATTTATATGGCATTAATTCGCCAGATTATGTGCTGCTGTTCGTTCCTATCGAATCGTCGTTTAGCATTGCCATTCAACATGCACAAGATTTATTTGATTTTGCATGGTCTAAGCGGGTGGTGTTGGTTACACCATCAACTCTGTTTGCTACTTTAAAAACAGTGGCTTCTATTTGGAAACAAGAACAACAATCGAAAAACGCGATCGAAATTGCCACCAAAGCGGGTGCTTTATACGATAAGTTTGTGGGCTTTACCGAAGACATGAAAAGAATTGGCTCACAAATTTCTAATACACAAAAAACCTACGAAGAGGCATTTGGTAAATTACATACCGGACGCGGCAGTTTAACTTCGAGTGTAGAAAACCTAAAAAAATTAGGCGCCAAAGCAAGCAAGCAACTTGATAAAAATTTAGTCGACGAAGAAGATAATTTTACGGCCCTAGAATAAACTTATTTTGTTTAAACTCTTTTTACCCGATTTAAGCAAACGAGCCATTGGCTTAGATTTGCTGCGTGCTGCAGCCATTTTAATGGTTCTGTTTTACCATGCCTGGATATTTGTTGCTGGCTTTTTTCCAAAGGCTGGCCTCTTGTTTTTTTTGGGTTATTGGGGGGTAGAATTATTTTTTGTACTCAGTGGGTTTTTAATAGGAGGCATTTTAATTACAAAAGTTTTACAAGCCGAAACCTTTAGCCTAAACATGCTGGTTGATTTTTGGAAGCGCAGGTGGATTCGAACCATTCCCGTTTATCTCATTGCTTTATTGATCAATTTCTTAAGCATCAATTACCTCGTTGCATATCGAACTGCTTTTGATTTTCGCTATTTGTTTTTTCTACAAAATATGTTCCATCCGCATCCTGGTTTTTTTCCAGAAGCATGGAGTTTATCGGTCGAAGAGTGGTTTTATATTAGCTTACCCATTGGTGTTCTGCTGGCATTTATTATTCCAGTAAAAAATAAAGAAAACAGGCTTTTAACCGTTTTTATGCTGCTTTTATGCCTATTTACCTATTTGCGATATACGCAATTCCAAGGGCAGTTTGAGCTGAGCGCTTGGGATAAAAATATTCGAAAAGTGGTAGCCTTTAGATTAGATGCCTTAATGTATGGCGTGTTAGCGGCCTGGTTTTTTAAAACCAAAAACAAATTAGTATTACAATTTAAAAATACCTTATTGGTAATTGGAATGATACTTGTTCCGCTGGCGTATTTTATTTTTTATAAAAAATATTTTCCTTTTTTTAATGTGGTGTTTTTTACGAGCATTAGTTCTTTGGGCTTTGCATTAAGTTTATTTTTTTTTGCAAATTGGAAGGGACCAAAAAACATCAAACTGGTAAATAGCATTACTTTTTTAAGCGTGATTTCTTATTCGCTTTATTTAATTCATTATACCTTTTTATTTCGCATATTAAACAATTTCATTATCGCTAGCACCCTATTAAATGCTAGTGTTTTACTCATTTGCTACCTTTTGCTTTCCATCCTATTAGCAAGTCTATTTCATTATTATTTCGAGAAACCTTTTTTGAAAATAAAAGAAAAAATGAAGGCATAAAAAAAGCCCGAACAAATGTTCGGGCTTTTTAAATTATTTAACGCTAATTAGTATAATACCACTTTAGCAACTTTGCGATTTAAACCGCTTGTTACTTTTACATAGTATACACCGTTCGACAATTCGTTACGATTCACAACATATGATTGTGCAGTTAAGTTTTGTTCGTTTCTTACTACTCTTCCTGTTGCATCTAACATTTCAATTGCATAAGCAGCGCCGTTTAAGCCTTCTACTCTTACATTTAAAATATCTGCGGCTGGGTTAGGGTAAACACTTACGTTTCCTTCTGTAGCAAATGTATTCGTGATTCCTGTTGATGGGAATAATACTCTTGCAATTCTAGGAACCATAAAGTTTTGAATGGTATCGATATACATTAAAGCTCTTGCCTTAGACATGAATGGGTTTGAAGCCAAGCCATTGTTATGGAATGGATCTGTTGCATCCCACCATTCCCATGGAGCGCTACCATTAGCTGCACCATTGAACGAGAATAAGGCAGTTAAGCCATTGCTATTAGACGCTGCTGCTGTAGAATAAGCATCTGTAAATGCAGGTGTCTTGAATACGTTGTTTACTCCTAAGCGACTTGCTCTATCTGCAATATCGTATGAACCACTTGCTTCTACAACCAATAATGGAGGATTAGTACCCGGCACATAAACACCACCTGTTTTGTATGGTGCAAATGGGTCTAATTTACCTTGCATACCTACAATTGGCACTTCGCCTGCTTCTAACCAAGAAGAATCACCCATTGCACCACCGTAATTGGTAGTCATGTTTACTCTTGAAGAGTAACCTGGGTAGTTGTTTGGGTTATTTAAAGCTGCATTACCACCAAAACCTTCAAAATCTCCAACTGCTTGTTGAATTACATAGGGCATTTGGGTAGTTTGATTGATGAATTTTAATAATTGAATTTCTGATGGCTTGTTTAAAGTTCCACAAGCTAATGAAATATAACCTCCAGATCCTTGACCACATAATACAATTCTGTTGGTATCAATTTTATAAGTGCTTGCACTTGTAGCACCCATAAAACGGAAATAACGAACCGCATTTTTCGTGTCTTGCATACCACGGTATACTGCATTTAAGATGGTTCCTGTACGAACGTCTTGGTCTCCTTGTGGATTCCAACCCATTCTGTAACCTACTGCAGCAGCAACGTATCCTTTTTTAGCAAATTCTTTACACATTTCAACAATTGAACTGTCATTTCTTGCACCAGTTGGAGATTGATTTAATCCCTTAGGTAAAAAACTTCCCGTGTGTAATACAATTACTAAAGGACGCGCTGTTTCTGTATCGCCTGTTGGCTCATAGAAATCTAATTTTAAATCTGACATAACAGGCGCTCCTGTTAATACCGAATAATTACTTCCGTAAACAACATTCGGGGTAACGCTTACATTCGTAAATGTATTCGTTACATATCGCTGCGCCATTGCATTTCCTGCAAATAAGGTCGCTGCGATCAATGATAAGAATTGTAAATTTTTCTTCATATTGATTTTTTTAATGGTTTCCTTTTTTAAATATAGTTTATTCTAGTTAATTCATCAATTTTTCTAGTTATTTTTTGCCAAATCAAAGGTAGCCGAAAAATAAGCCATTCGGCCTACATATGGCCCACCATATACCTGATAGCTCTTTTTATCGAATAAATTAGAAGCGCCAAGCTTAAAGGTCATGTTTAGTTTGGGTACCGTTTTGCTCACTTGGGCATCGAATAAATCGTAGGTAGGCACAAATCCCGTAAACTGCGGAGAGCCTTCAAATTGGAAGCCTTGAATCCATTTATAGTTTACACTAAAGCTCCAATTAATTAGGTGAATTTGTCCAATATAGGTGTCTAAATCTCTTGCGGCTAATCCAATATTAAATTTATGTTCGGGTGTATTAAACGCAGGAATAATAGGATCTATAGAGCCTTTCAAATTCAATACATTCCAAGAATAATTTCCGGTTAATGCATAAAAATTGTGGAAGAAATAAGACAAGCCCACCGAAAAACCTTGTGTGGTAACGATCTCTTTTGAATTAGCTGCTACTCGATATGCATCTGCTGTAATTACCCTTTTATTAAGCGTATCGATTTTGGTATCCATACCTAATTTATAACCTAAAAAGTCGGTGTAAATACTGAAATAATAACTCGCATCTAAAAACAAGGCCTTTCCTAAGGTAGCACGATAGCCTATTTCAGCGGTTTTAACTTTTTCTGGTTTAACCGGATCAACATCAAAATATTGTAAGGAATCTAGTTTTTGAGAGTTGAAAAAAGCAAACAAAGAGGGCACCGTTATGAGCGAATCAAAACCGTTGATATTACCCACTAACCTTGCACGGCCCACATTAAAATATAAAAATTGATCAGCCAGTGTTGGATTTCTAATGGCAGACGAAAATGAAAAACGAAATACATCTTTTTTATCATTCGTATAAACTGCCGAAGCCGCTGGCGATACTACATAATCAAAGTTTTGGTTTTTATCTATTCTACCAGTAGCATTTAATTTTAAGCGATTGTTCAATAATCTTTTTTCGTAACCAGCATAAAAACCAAACTCAGAATTGGTAATTACGCGGCCCGCTGTGTCACTAAATATAGTACCCCTAGAGCTTGGTGTATATCTTCTAAAGTTACCCCCAAACAACACTTCGTCGGCATTAGCTAGCACCACTTTGCGTTCGGCTTGTAAATGGTACAAAGCAGATTTATCATAAAACTTGGAGCCGCCTTCTGTAAAAGAAGTTTTTTGTGTAATGCTATTCATCGCAGAATCAAACCTTTCGGTACCTGGCTCAAACCTATCTACATAAGGGTATCCAGCGTTTTGATAAATGGTGCTGGTTGGGTTTGCGCCCTGTGGCGAAGTGCCCAAGTTTGCAAAATAAGACGCTTCTTGGTGCCAAGCTTTTACAGAATCGGTGTAAACATTCAAAACAGAATCTGCTGCACCGAAGTCAAATGGAAATGTTTGTGGTGGATAACCTGGTAATTTGCGCGCTCTTTTAGAAATAAAATTAGCCCAATAATTTCGGTAGTCGCCGCTCCAGGTGGTGCCCACCAAGCCCGTTCCGCTCGACGATGGCTTGTGTAAATCTTGTAATAATTGTGCGGTAAAAACAGCATCGTATGAATTGCCCGCATCTTCGTGCGTGGAGTAAGCGCGCACAAACCAGTTTTCTCCTTTAAACTCTAATCTGTTTTGAAAAAACAAAATGTCTTTTAAACTATACCTGTTATCGCCTTGATAAACTGTGGTGCCGTTACCCATGTTAAAGGCATAGATTAATTCGGTGCTAGGATTCAATTTATAATGTAATGCAGAAGCTAATTTTAAATTTTTTGTATTATAATCTACTAGGTCTTTTTCTTCGTAACCATTACGGTGCCATATGCCCAGGCCCGGGTAGTTAACTCTTCCGTTTTTATCTGATGAGTTATTTCCACGCGGATCAAAATTTTCATCTCCATATCTATTCACCGCATCGTATCCACCAGGGTTGTTTATACCAACAGTAGATTGTGGTGTTGCAGCCATATTGGTTGCTTCCCAATCATAAGCACGCATGTAATAAATATTTGTTTTAAAGGCGAACTTATCTATGCCATTTCTGTTTTTATATACCCTTGCATAACGAATCGCAGATTCGAATAATCCGCGTTCACCTACTTTAGACATTACTGTTAAACCTGCAGAATTAAAGGGGTTGCGGGTTTGCATACTGATAACTCCATTAAATGCGTTTGGACCAAAAAAGGCCGAACTCGCACCTACAATTAAATCTACTTTTTGTACATCAATTTCGGAAGAACCTAAAAAATTTCCCAAAGAAAAATTGAGGCCCGGCGCTTGGTTGTCTACTCCGTCTATTAATTGTAAAGACCTTACGGGCGATGTACTATTGAAACCCCTGGTGTTGATGACCTTAAAACCGATACTTGCCGCGGTTAAATCAACTCCTTTTAATTGGCCTAAGCCTTCGTAAAAATTTGCAGCAGAGGTTTGTTTAATGGAAATTAAATCCATCGACTCTACCGTAAGCGGCGCTTCTTTTTGTTTTTCGGTAAGTCTAGAAGACTGCACCAGCGCAGCTTTGCTGGTTACTACATTTTCTTCTAATAAAACATCAATATTGGTTTTGTTTTTAGAAACCTGCAGCTCAATTGGTTTATAACCCAAATAGGTAATCAATAAAGTTTTATTGTTGCTTAGGTCAAGGTTTAACACAAATCGACCATTGAGGTCGGTATTGGTTCCTTGTGCGGTTCCTTTTACAGATACCGTTGCCGAATATATGCCTTGTCTGGTGATTTTATCTTTTACGCTGCCGGAAACCTTTTGGTTTTGTGCTTTTGCAGCATTCAAACCAAAAAACAATAAAAATACAAGACTCGCTTTTTTTGTTTGATTAAGTGCTTTTTTAATCATCGGAATTTTTTTATAAAATTCAATTTAGTAAAAAAATATAATAGGTGTTCATATTGTGGCGAAAAGGGGTCTAATTACCCGCAAAAGCATTCCAGCCTTGGGCCTGGAGAGGGTATACCTTTTCGTTTTTACTAACCATAACGGTTCCCGATGCTTCATCGGTCATGTGGCCAATGATGGAAAAAGAAATTTGACCTTTTATTTTTTCGAAATCTGATTGGCTTACGGTAAAAAGTAATTCGTAGTCTTCGCCACCATTGAGCGCGCACATGCTTGGATCTAAATTAAAATCTCGCGCAGCATTAATGGTAACCGGATCAATCGGAATTTTTTCTTCGTAAATAGTACAGCCCAGTTTTGATGATTTGCTTAAATGAATTAATTCCGAAGCCAAACCATCCGACACATCTATCATTGCGGTTGGAAGCACTTCTATTTCTGCTAATAAATCTATCAGGTCTTTTCGGGCTTCTGGCTTTAATTGTCTTTCTATAATATAATCGAAACCGGCTAACTCTGGCTGCATTTGCGGGTTTGCTAAAAACACTTGTTTTTCTCTTTCTAAAATTTGTAAGCCCATATACGCTGCGCCTAAATCTCCAGACACACAAATTAAATCATTTATTTTAGCGGTATCTCTTTGAACAGCACTTGCACCCGCTGGTAAAATTCCAACAGCTGTTACACTGATAACTAAGCCCTGCTTAGATGATGAGGTATCGCCACCTACTAAATCAACGCCATATTTATTACAAGCCAATAACATGCCCGCATATAATTCTTCAACTGCTTCTAAAGAAAATCTACTAGAGAAACCTAACGAAACCAGGACCTGTGTTGGCTTTGCGTTCATGGCATAAATATCACTTAGGTTTACCATAATTGATTTATATCCTAAATGTTTGAGTGGCACATAAGCCAAATCAAAATGAACGCCTTCTAATAATAAATCGGTGCTCAATACGGTTTGTTGTGCTGCATGGTTTATAATGGCAGCATCGTCGCCCACACCTTTTATGGTTGTGCTGTTGTGGAGCGTAATGTTTTTACAAAGGTGTTCGATTAATCCGAATTCACCTAAAGAAGCAATTTCTGTACGGCCTGTATTTTCAAACATAATAAGGTATTAAAATATGGTGTCTTTTATTTCTTGATTATTTTTATGCGGATAGTCTGTGGTATAATGTAAGCCTCTGCTTTCCTTTCGCAAAGTAGCTGATTTTATGATAATATAGGCCAATGTATTAATTTTGTGAATAAGCTACTTTTTCCTGTTGATAAAATGCGCAGAACTAAAGGATAAGTTTTTTATTTGCGCTGTCAATTAAAGTTATCCTCATTTTCTTCGCGTAATTGCTTTGCTTATGAACAATTTGTTCACAAAAATTAATGATCGTCTTATCAACCGAATAACAATTCACAAGTATCTAACATTTGTTATTTATTTGATTAATAGTTCTTTAATAACTTATAATTGTTTATAACATGTGAAGAACACATATAAAACTTTATATTTTGTAAATAATTTTTAGTTGTTAGGCTTATCAACGCCTTCATCATCACCATCAATTTCTTTTTTAAAAGAAAAATGATGTTTTATTATACCGTTAATAATTATCAATTTTGAATAGTTTTTAAAACTATAAAAAATATTTAAACAATTAACTACATCATATATGCCAATTATTAAAGCGGTTAAAGGAATTCTTCCTGATATTGATTCTACAGTTTTTATTGCAGATAATGCCACAATTGTTGGCCAGGTAACCATTGGAGCGGGTAGTAGTGTATGGTTTAATGCCATCATTAGGGGCGATGTAAATACCATTACCATTGGCGAACGAACAAATATTCAAGATGCGGCTATGATTCATTGTACCTATCAAAAAGCAAGCACGTCAATCGGTAACGATGTGTCTATTGGTCATTTAGCCATTGTACATGGTTGCACAATAAAAGACCATGTTTTAATTGGTATGCGCGCTTTGGTAATGGACCATGCTGTGGTGGAGCCTTATTGTATTATTGCTGCTGGTGCATTGGTATTAGAAAACACGATTTGTGAAAGTGGTTATATTTATGCTGGATCTCCGGCAAAAAAAATCAAAGAAATTTCGGAAGAACAAAGAAAATTATTAGATAAGTTACCCGAGAATTACCAACTATATACTACTTGGTTTTAAGGTTTATTTCTAAATCCCAATTAGCCCTCACCTTAATGTTTCCTGGATAATAGTTTACTTTTTCTGCTTGTTGCTTTAAAAGGTAATTACCCGCATCCCAGCTATTATTGTTGTTTTCATCGTTTATGATTCGCAATTTATATTCACCG
>Ga0102865_1000243_pt1 | contig 15064 bp, 18 predicted proteins | sample Colrivmet1449C02_FD_78440 | JGI IMG/M metagenome (GOLD analysis project Ga0102865, IMG submission 78440) | Estuarine microbial communities from the Columbia River estuary - metaG 1449C-02 | ecosystem: Environmental > Aquatic > Marine > Intertidal zone > Estuary | place: USA: Columbia River...
CTTCTTTTAAAACAGTCTTCTTTGCCCCCGGGGACTTTTCAGTAGGTTGACTACTGCCAGGCGGATGTTTGCTCTCCGTCGAGCTGGTTTATTACACTCGAATGCTTAATTAATGATTTAAAAAATGCGAAGGCCGACCCCCTCAAACGGACCTAAAAGGTAAAGCTATGTGACTAGTAGCACAGAACCAGGGTTCCTTACTAGCGCTTTGTTTACCAGTGCCTCTATAGTATACACTTTCTTTTCCAAAGTAACAAGTTTATGTAAAATTTTTTATGTATAATAGGAAGATACAATTTATCAGAAGGGTTTCTCCACGTGGCTAGAACAGAATCATTATTCCTCTCACAAGAACAAGAGGCGTACCTTGCTTGGCTGCTGACCCCTGATGACTCTAGAACCCCTGGCACAAAGAAGGCTTGGGCTGAAGAACATGAAGTCCATATTAACACACTTGGCACATGGGAAAAGAAAAAACAGTTTATAGAGCGTTGGAAACTTGGCGTAGAAGGATTAAGTCAAAGCCCTGAAAGAACTCAAAAGCTCCTTGATGCCATCTACATTAAAGGAATCTCTGGTGACACCAAGAGTGCCGAACTTTATTTAAAGGCTACTGGTTACATCCAACAGTCACAGACTCTTAATATTAAAACTGAGACTTCAGTTAAAGAATTAACCGATGCCGAATTGCAAGCAGCTATATTAGAAATAAGTCAGAATCAAACTAAGAAGGTAAGTGTGCTTCCTACGATGTCAATTGAAAAGGTTGGTAATTAAACGTGAGAGCAGTCTGGACCGCCCCTGGCAATGATGTCATTCAGGGGAACAGCAACGTACTGATTTCCCGTATGATGAATACTCTTAAAAGAGAGTTGCAGAATCAGCAGGACCAATTGCTCGTTGACCACCAAGATGAAACAATTGTTGATGGCGGCGCATCAGCATCAATCATGTTTCACTATTTGATTAATCCTACCTTTATTGATAACACTGCAAATTTAACAACAACTCTTTATCATTTCGATGCCAATGAGGGTGATATGGGCACTGCCAATTGGGTGCTAGACCAAAGAAGAGACTTTATCCAGAGAAGAGGTTATTAACCCATGGCTGTTTTAGTACAACTTCGTAGAGATACCCAGGCTAACTGGTATAATTATAATCCAATTTTGATGTCCGGCGAAATCGGCATTTGTTTAGATGCTGGTCCTCCTCAAGTTATACCTGCTACTGGTCCTGCCACAGCAACAGCTCCTGGTCCTGGAATTAAGATTGGTGATGGTACCACTAACTGGAATAATCTAGCATGGGTTTTGACTGGTCCAACAGGAGCAACAGGTTTGTCTGGTCCTACAGGTCCAACAGGTTACACGGGACCTACAGGATATACTGGTGCTGCATCTACCGTAACTGGCCCAACAGGTTACACTGGATATACGGGACCAACAGGTCCTACAGGTTATACTGGTTTCACAGGACCAACTGGCTATACGGGCTACACAGGTTTCACGGGCCCTACAGGCCCTACAGGCTTCACTGGTGCCACTGGAGCAACAGGTGCTGGACAGTTTATTGTTTCTGAAACAGCTCCAACAGGTGCAGGTGCAACTGATGTTTGGTACAACTCAACTAATGGTAGAACGTATCTTAATTATCAAGATGTTAATGGACTTCAATGGGCTGAGTTTGGTAACTCTAACTTAGGACCTACTGGTTACACAGGTCCAACAGGTTACACAGGCCCAACTGGATTTACTGGTCCTGGTATTACAGGTCCTACAGGTTTTACTGGACCTACTGGTTACACAGGTCCTACTGGTTACACAGGCTTTACTGGTCCTACAGGATATACGGGTTATACAGGATTCACAGGACCTACTGGTTACACGGGTTATACGGGACCAGCAATTACAGGTCCTACAGGTCCTGGCGTTACAGGCCCAACAGGATATACAGGCCCAACGGGTTTGACAGGTCCTACTGGCCCAACAGGTGCTGCATCAACTGTGACAGGACCAACAGGATTTACGGGTCCTACGGGTCCAGCCATTACTGGTCCTACAGGACCTGGAGTAACTGGTCCAACAGGATATACGGGCCCAACAGGTCCAGCTATTACGGGACCAACTGGTTACACTGGTCCAGCCATAACAGGCCCTACAGGTTATACGGGTTATACTGGCCCAGCTATAACTGGACCTACAGGGCCAACGGGTTATACAGGACCTACGGGTTACACTGGATACACAGGCCCAGCAATTACTGGACCTACTGGGTATACAGGTTATACTGGTCCAACTGGTTATACAGGTTATACAGGCCCAGCTATAACTGGCCCGACTGGTCCTACAGGTTACACGGGACCTACTGGCTACACTGGTTACACGGGTTACACAGGTTACACTGGACCTACGGGAATGTTCGTAGTTTCAGATACTCCACCATCAACTCCACAAGATGGAGAAACTTGGTACGATTCATCAACTGGTAGAAGCTTTGTTTATTATGATGATGGAACTAGTTCACAGTGGGTTGAGTTTGGTCAAGCAAACGTAGGCCCAACTGGTCCAACTGGATATACTGGCCCTACTGGTCCAACAGGTTACACTGGCTACACTGGGTTTACTGGCTACACTGGTTACACTGGTCCATCAATTACAGGCCCTACTGGTGCACAAGGAGTTACTGGTCCAACAGGGCCTACTGGAATCACAGGTCCAACAGGTTCACAAGGAGTAACAGGAGCAACTGGAGCATCTGGTCAGTGGGATACCGCGCAAGTAATCAATACGCAAACAGGAACAACTTATACTGTAGCAAATAGTGACGCTGGAAAACTGGTAACACTGTCAAATGCCGCATCAATAACTGCTACTGTTAATACTTCAACTGCATTAGCTGCTGGACAACGAATTGACTTTGCTCAACTCGGTGCTGGTCAAGTAACAATTGCTGCATCAAGCGTAACGATTAACGGAACACCAGGACTTAAGTTCCGCGCACAATACTCAGTTGCTACATTGCTGTGCTTGTCATCAAATAATTACTTATTACTTGGAGACTTGTCAGTCTAATGCCATCAACGTCTGGAGTCGTCGCTTCTGCAAATAGAAGTTTGGAAATTGCGTGGCTTACTACTGTAGCTGCTGATAATCCATTTGGTTGGTGGAAGTGTAATGACGCAGGTCCTACTGATGTTAATAATATTGGAAGTTCTGCAATTGATTTAAATACTCAAAATATGTATTTTGCTGCAGCTAATGGAACAATAAATTGGCAACAAACTGGAATTGTAAATTATTCTGGCAATAAAGGTATTTATACAACAGACGACGGTGCATATTATTTCCCATGCATTTATTTGGGTGGAAATCAATATTTAAATGAACCTTTTGGTAGAGATATTAATAACGCCAATGCATTTACAATGGAATGCATAATAAAACTTGGAGATAATACAAGTAGATTTACTTATGGTAGACAAGAAGCTAATGCACTTGGTTGGGGAATGTTAATTACACAAACTAGCGGTAAATTTTATGTAACTGCATGGGTAGGAAACTTGTTTGATATTGGAGTAGATGGTGATACTGGTGTGACAATTGATTATAATAAATGGTACCATATTGTTTATACTTACGAATCAACTAGGTCTAGATTGTATATTAATGGCACATTGAAATTAGAAAAAACATTTGCTTCATATACTTGGCCGCAATATTATCCAGTAGGTAAACAAGATAAAATATCATTAATTTCTTCTTATCCACAAAATTCATTTATTGGTGGAACATACGACCCAACTATCAATGCATCATTTGATGAATTAGTTATGTACAAATCTACATTAAGTTATACGCAAGCTGCTGAGCACGCATTTGCTTCAGGCGTTTTAAATCAATAACAAGGAGTAATGATGATTAACTTTCCAAGCTCACCAGTAAACGGACAAGTATTTACTGCCGGCGATTTTTCATGGGTATGGGATTCAACGCCAGGTGTATGGGTTCTTCAAGCACAAGTTGTAACAGGTCCTACGGGCCCAACTGGTCCAAGTGGTTTAGCACCAGATACATTTGTAGATACAGTATCACCATACAACGTAGGTATGGGTTCTCAAGCAATGAATGGAACCTCTCCTGCTGGTTTAAACAACGTTGCAATAGGTCGCCAAGCAGGAAAAGCATTAACATCTGGTTCTAATAACGTAGCAATAGGTTTAGAAGCTTTAAGTTTAAATGCAACTGGAACTGATGCTGTAGCAATTGGAAATCTTGCTGGTCGCGGAACTACAGGAGGTGGAATTGTTGCAATTGGTTATTGGGCAATGAAATCAAACTCAACTGGTGGCGATACAGCAATCGGTTATGCCGCAATGTATTCAAACTCAACTGGAACAAATAACGTAGCTATTGGTGGTTATGCTTTAAGGTCTAACGTAACAGCAAACAGAAATACTGCTGTTGGTTATTATGCATTGAACGTAAGCGTTGCAGATAACAACACTGCAGTTGGAGCTTTAGCTTCATACAGCATTACAACTGGAACTCAAAATACTGCACTTGGAGCAAATGCTGGTAGAGGAACTACAACTGGTAGCAATAATACTTATATTGGATATTATGCAACTCCTCCAGCCGGCAATACAAGCAATAGCTTTACATTAGGAAATAACTCTGTAACAAACCTTCGTTGCAATGACACTACAATATCTTCATTGTCAGATGCTAGAGATAAATCAAATATACAAAATATTCCATTAGGATTAGATTATATTAAAGCATTGCGTCCAGTTATGTTTGATTGGACTCGCCGTGATGAAAGCTTCGAAGGAAGAAAAGACTTTGGATTTATTGCACAAGAGTTAGATATAGTTCAAGAAACATTTGGATACGAAGAATATACAAGACTAGTTCATAAGGACAATCCTGAAAAATTGGAAGCGGACCCAATGAAAACTTATCCTATATTAGTAAAGGCAGTACAAGAATTAGCAGCACAAGTCGCAGAACTTCAAAGTAGAGTAGGTAACTAATGGCAGCGATAGATTTTCCAAGTTCACCAGTTAATGGTCAGATATTTTCTGCTGGCGATTTTACCTGGGTTTATAGTACATCAGTTGGTGGTTGGAACTTAGTAACCACTACAACAACAGGTCCTACTGGAGCCACTGGCGCGACTGGAGCTACAGGTCCTGGTGGCACTGGCCCTACAGGTCCTACAGGTGCAGGAGCAACTGGCGCTACAGGACCTACTGGTAGAACGGGTCCTACTGGTCCTGCATCTACAGTAACAGGACCCACAGGTCCTGCAGGTGTAACAGGAGCTACTGGTCCGACTGGCTATACAGGATATACTGGTCCTGTTTCTACAATTACTGGACCTACAGGTGCTACAGGTCCAACTGGTGACACTGGACCTACGGGTGCTACTGGAGCTAACTCAACCGTTACAGGTCCTACGGGACCAACTGGTGCACAAGGTGACACTGGTCCAACTGGTCCAACTGGTCAAACAGGCGCAGCGTCTACAGTAACAGGACCAACAGGAGCTACAGGTGCTACAGGTTCTACTGGAGCAACAGGTGCGACTGGTTATACAGGCCCAGCAGCCAATAATCTATACACTAATGGTGCATCAAACTATAGCACTGCACTTGGTGTTAATGCTGGTAACCAAGCAACTGGCCCGACAGGTTCAGCTAACGCAAACTTTAACACTGCTATAGGCGCTGACGCATTAGCTGCTGTTACCACTGGTGACCAAAATACAACAGTTGGTTTTGGTTCTGGACGATTAATCACAACTGGAAGTAATAATTTACTTTTTGGTACTGGCGCAGGAGGAAAAATTACTACTGGAAGTAGTAACTTAGCAATTGGTAACTCCGCATTATCTAATGTTGTAACAGCTAACTATAACACTGCTATTGGTGCACAAGCAATGCAAGATGCAACTGGTGGAGACAACAACGTAGCAATTGGTAACGCTGCATTGTTTAATAATACTACTGGTCAAGGTAACGTTGCAATTGGTTCTGGTGCTTTAAGTAACAATACTACTGGGGGTAGCAACTTTGCAATTGGCGCTGGCGCATTATCATCAAACACAACCGCTAATCAACAATTTGCTATTGGCGCTAATTCATTACAAAGTTCAACATTAGTTACAACTGGTCTTTTAGCTAACTTTGCAGTTGGTACTGGAGCATTAAAAGCTTTAACAACTGGCGAAAGAAACATGGCTGTTGGTTATTATGCAATGGCTTATTCAACAACTGCTGAAAGATGTATGGCAATTGGTCGCTATGCATTAGGTTTAAACAATGGAACTAGAAACTTAGCCATTGGTAGCGTTGCAGCGTATTGCAATACAAACGGTAATGAAAACGTAGCAGTTGGTGTATGGTCATATTATAACGGAACTACTGGTAACGGCAACACTGCAATTGGATTCGCCGCACTATCAAGATGGGAAGTAACCAATGCTTATTATTTTAATGGAAGTACTGGAAACTATAATACTGCAATAGGTGCTTACTCATCATGGGATAATCAAGCTGGTGCTGGAAACACATCACTTGGCTACAACGCTGGCTATAATATTTCTAGTGGAAATAATAACGTAGCAATTGGTTATAACTCTGGAAACAGCGGAACTAATAACTTAACAACTGGTTCTAATAATATTATACTTGGTTATAACGCAGCTGCAACATCTGCATCTGTATCTAATCAGATAACATTAGGTAACGCTTCAGTTACAAACTTTAGAGTTCCTGGTGTTGGATTTGATATCGATACAAGTCGCGCATCAATCACTGGTTATTCTAAAGTTTCTAAATACAATGCAACAACTGCACCAGTAGTAAAGACAGCAGACTTTACTTTAGCTGATACTGAAAACTGGATTGTTAACAACGCATCTGTTGATATTGTGGTAACATTGCCATCTGGCTCTGCACATATAGGGCGCGCAGTAACAATCATTAACTGGACTAATCATTCCGTTTCGTCAGCATCGTCAAATGTTTATCCTCATAATGATGGTACATTGGGAACAGTAATTAATGCTGGAAGCGATGGCAGATTCAGTACTATAGTGTATGATGGTACCAATTGGTATATAATGGCAACAAACGCATAAATAAACTACGAAGGAAAACAAATGAAGGAAATATTTTTTTTAGCTGGGCTTCAACGCTCAGGTGCAACGATATTAAGTTCAATCTTAAATCAGAATCCAGACTTGTGGGTTTCGCCGGCAAGTCCAATGTTACAAATGATGATTAATGCTACACAAACATTTGATTCATTTGAACATAAAGATTATGACAGAGGCAACGCAATATCTAATGCAATTGCCGCAATACCACAAAACTTTTATTATGATAAACAAGCTAACTATATCATTGACAAGAACCTTAATTGGACATCAGCCAATGGCGTAGAAGTAGCTTATCGTTATGTAAATTCAAATATTAAAATAATATGCCCAGTAAGAGATGTACTTGATATTTTAGTTTCATTTGACACAATTATTAATGCTCATCCTGAATCACAGCAGAATGCTTTAATGGATAAAGAAGTTTTATTAGAAACATTTCCAGATAAGCCAATGGCTGATAGAAGAGCAGATTGGTTAATGAAGTTTGGTAATGATATAATGGGATGTTTAAATAACATGAAGCATGCAATGAATCCAGAATATAGACACTTGTTTCATTTTGTTGAATATGATAATTTTATAAACAACCCAGAAAAAGAGATTAATAAAATATATGACTTCTTGGAAATTAAGAAATACAATCATGAATTTGAAAATATTGAAGACAGCTCAGGTATCTCTGAAAACAGTCTTACAGGCATTAAGAATCTACACAAAATAAGACCAAAATTAGAAAAGAAATCTCGTAGACCAGAAGACGTGTTCTTGCCAGAGACACTAAGACGTTATTCAGGATTGGAATTCTGGAGAAATATTTAATGGAATTAAATAGTTTACTTAACGAATGGAATTTCCGTAAGTGCCGTGGTCCAGAAAACGCAACACCAGCAGAACTAGCAGAAGCATTTGCTTTCTTCTGTGAAAACTATGCTTATATTAAACACCCTAACCAAGGACGTATTCCTTTTGTTTTGAGGGACGCGCAAAAAGAAACTGTTAAAGCATGGTTAAGTGACAGATATACAATAGTGTTAAAGGCACGTCAGATTGGATTCTCCACACTGGCTGCAGCTTATTCTTTCTGGATTACTTTCTTTTGGCCAGACAGATTCGTGGTCATGCTTTCAAAGACTGAACGTGAAGCTACAAAACTTTTACAAAAAGCAAAGTATATTTATAAATTTATACCTGACTGGATGAGACTATCTGGTCCAGAGATGCTACAAAACAACGTTCTTAAGATGTCGTTTAGTAATGATTCCGTGATTGAATCAATGCCATCAGCTAACGAGCCTGCTCGTGGTGAATCCGTATACTTGGCTATAATCGACGAGATGGCGTTCTTGCCTAACCCTGAAGAAGCCTGGGCATCTATTGAACCTATTGCTGACGTAGGTGGTCGAGTAATTTGTTTGTCTACTGCCAAGGGTGAAGGTAATATATTCTTTAATTTGTGGCATGGGTCACAGACTGGCACCAACCGTTTCCGTGGAATCTTCTTTCCATGGTCGGCATCAGGACGTGACCAAGCTTGGTATGACGCTCAAGCCGCAGAACTACCAATATGGCAATTACACCAAGAGTACCCATCAAATCCTGAAGAAGCCTTTATTCGTTCTGGCCGCCCAGTATTTGATATTGATGCTTTAATGAAATTTATAACTGAAACTCCTAAGAAAGGTTTTAATAAAAAACTCTCTGATGTTCGAAACTCTTTTATGTTTGAGTCCTCCGGTGGACCACTCTCTATATGGGCCTTACCACAAGCCGGAGCTAGATATGTTGTTGGAGCTGACGTTGCCGAAGGTTTAGCTAGAGGTGACTATTCTGCTGCTCATGTTATTGATGCCAAGTCTGGTCTTGTAGTAGCCCATTGGCATGGACACGTAGACCCAGACAAATTTGGTGAAGAAGTTCTTTACTCATTAGGCTTCTTTTATAATGAAGCTTTAATAGGAGTTGAATCTAATAACCACGGTTTAACAACTTTAACATCTTTAAATAAAGCTAATTATATTAATATTTATAGACAGCGTCAATTGAATACACGCCATGCAGAAGCGGGAGAGAAGCTGGGTTGGCGCACAACAACCTTATCAAAGCCTTTAGCTATAGATGAACTTAATGCTAATCTAAGAGATGGTGCTTTAGACCTTAAGTGCGAATACACCATTGCTGAACTTAAAACCTTTGTTCGAGACGACAATGGCTCAACTCACGGTTCCCCGCACGACGACCGTGTAATGTCTTTGGCCATTGCTAACCAGATGCTTAAGTATGTTTGGCTACCAGAATATAGCCCTAAGACAGATGCCCCATGGGGAACATTGGACTATTTTGCTAGCAAAGTTCCTAAACCACAAAAGACTCGTGAGCGTTATTGGATTGGCGAATTTAATAATTATTAGACATGTAAAGAAAAATACAGTATAATAGGAGATTGTATGAAATGTTCAACTTGCGAAAGACCAATTAACTCAGAAAATGACCTGAAGAGGCAGCTTTGCTTCAAGTGTCATGTTAAGGGTGTGCGATTAGGCTTTACTCATGGGCAAGAAGCGTTTCATGGACCAACTGAAAGAGAACAGCAAAGAGCCATGGAAGATTCACCAAGATTTAAAGCCGGCGAAATTGAAAAGATTCCCGCAAGAAAAGAACTAATCTAATGGAATGGCTAGTGCCGGTAGTGGTTGCTGTTATTGGTGGACCACTAGTTGTTGTAGTCCAAAGTCTTAGAAAAGAAAATACTAGTCAACATGCTGAAGCTAGAGAACTATTAAAAATGGTTGCTAGTAAGGTAGATAAAGTAGATGACAAGTTAGATGGCCATATCTCATGGCATTTAAAAAAACCAACAAGAAAATCAAATAAGGAGCAATAATCATGGCCAGTTCAAAAGATAAAAAATACCCACCAGGGCAAAAACCAGCAGCAAAGCCAACAATGGCACAAGCATATAAGTCAGCAGAAAAATCAACAAAGCCAACACCGGGTTCCGCGGCTGCTAATCGTGCAGCAGTTGGTAATATTGGAAGTAGTATTGTTGGTTTTTTTGCTAAAGGTGGAATACCTGCTGTTGGTAAACCAGAAGGTTTCAATAAGCCATCTTCTTCTAAACCAGTCCCGCCAAAAGAAGCAGCAGATATAACTGCACAAGCAAAAGCAAAAGATAAAAAAGCTAATACTGCTCGTATGGTAACTGATGCAAAGTACGATAAAGTTGGTGCGCCAGCTGTTGTTGTAAAAGCTACAACCAAAGCTGCTAAACCATATGTAAAACTTAAGCAGCCAGCAAGAGAAGCAGCACGTCGTGCATATGTACAAAAGCAACTAGACAGACTTGGCATTAAGCCAACACCTGCAGGTAAGCCACGCAGTGCAAAAGAAAAAGCCGCAAGAGTAAAGGCACGTGCAACTTGGGACAAGAAGAATAAGTTCCAGAAGAAATCAGGTCCTCAATCAGGTGGTTCAGGTCCAATGGAAAATAGACCAGAATAATAATGAAAAAAACTAAAGCTCAAGCAAAAATTTCTAAGGTTATGAAAGAATACAAAGCTGGCACACTACATGCTGGTGTAGACCCTAAAGGACCAAAGAAAGCACGAATAGTTAAATCGCGCAAACAAGCTATTGCAATTGCACTTAGTGAAGCCGGCAAATCTAAAAAGAAAGCAAAAGGTAAATAATGTTAAAGCAATACGAATATACATATGATAGCACCGCCGCAACACCATCATCAGATTGGTTTCCAATGAATTGCGCTGGTTACGATACAGTAGCAATAAGTATTACTTCAGCTGCAGGTTGGGATGGAAGTATTTCATTCTGGGGTGGAGCAGGTCCAGACCAGCTTTCACCAGCATTGTGGTCATTAGTTAATGCTAGTGGAACTAATAATTACGACACAGTAACAAATATTGTTGGTGCAACTCCAACAGGATTTGCTAAAAATTATACAGGTCCTGTAGCTGGTTTAGCTGAATTTGGTGTGTATTTTGCCGACCCAACAACTTACATATCTGCACAAGGAATCATTACAATTCAAGTTGGCTTTTCCTCGAGCGCTAAATAATGCGTCAATTTGTTTTGTATACAGCTAATGGACCTTTGTATAGGTGCGTTGACTGTAGTGCATTTGTCTCTTCAAGAGAACATACATGTGAACAAAACAATTTTGTGTATACTGAAACAGAAGTTGATGAAATTAAACGAAGAGAACTAGAGGCATAATGGCAAAAGGTAATCCAGTAGCAATAGCTGTAATTAGAGCTACCAAGATGATTGATGCGCCAGATACTGGCGAAGGATACATTGATGGATGCCCAGCTGCAACACAAGATATAACTGTTAATCTTAAAAAAAGATATGAAGCAGTATTGGCAGCTAATTATGGACCTATGAATCCTGCATTACCTAATGACCAATTCTGGAAAGAAAAAGCAGCGCTGTTTAAAACAGATGTAAAGCAAGCTAAAACTGCAAGATGTTCTAACTGTGCTGCTTTTATACAAAGCGAAGATATGTTGGATTGTATTAAAAAAGGTTTAGATTCTGGACCTGAAGCAGATGCAGTAGTTGAAGCAGCTAACTTAGGTTTCTGTGAAATATTTGATTTTAAGTGTGCAGGTGACAGAACATGCGATGCATGGGTTGTGAATGGACCAATAACAGAAGTAAAAGAAGACGAAGGTGAAGTCGATGAATAAAAAACCAGTTTGGGAAACTCCTAATCCAAAAAAGAAATCAACTAAATTATCACCAGCTAAAAAAGCAGCAGCAAAAGCTTCTGCTAAAGCAGCAGGTAGACCTTACCCAAATCTTATTGATAATATGAAAGCTGCAAGGAAAAAGAAGTAATGGCAAAAACTGCTGCTTGGCAACGCAAAGAGGGTAAGAGTCCTACAGGTGGGCTTAATGCTAAAGGCCGCGCATCTGCAAAAGCCCAAGGCATGAATTTAAAACCACCAGTTACTGCTAAGCAGGCAGCTAAATCACCAAAATCTGCAGCAAGAAGAAAATCATTTTGTGCAAGGATGGAAGGAAATCCAGGACCAATGAAAGATTCTAAGGGAAGACCAACACGTAAAGCGTTGGCATTAAAGAAGTGGGATTGTTAATATGGCACGTCAAAGTAACTCAGATAAATTAAGTAACTATAGAGGTAAAATTAATCTTGCTCAAAAGAAATTACAACAAGAAAACTATGACCAATTATGGCAAAGATTAATTAACTTATATCGCGGTAGACATTATCGTGGTATGAGTGTTGGTGATAGACTACTTGTCAACGTTGCATTTTCAACTATTAATACTTTAGCTCCTGCTATTTCAATTGGTCGTCCAAAGATTAATGTTAATGCACGTAGACCAGAAGATGGCGACAAAGCTGTAGTAACTGAATCAATCATTAACTATTGGTGGCAGCATTATGGTTGCCAGCCAGAGTTTCAAAGAGCAGCAAAAGATTATTTGATTATTGGTCATGGTTGGGTTAAAACTGGTTATCGTTTTGTTGAAGAAGCAAAACTTGATAAGATTGAAGATACAGCAGATGAAGCAGCAGATGGTCCTGGCGTTACAGGAGAAGTAGAATCTACTTTTGTCATTAGAGAAGACCGTCCATTCTTAGAGCGCGTTGACCCATTTAACATGTATGTTGACCCGTATGCAACAGATATGAATGATTTACGTTGGATTGCGCAAAGAAGTCGTCGTACATTAAAAGATGTTAAGAATGATGACCGTTATGATTATGCCGCAAGAAAAGATGTAGGACCTGCACTCACAAAAGCTTATGGAGATTATGTATCAACTGGAAACTATGACACAACAGTTGATGCAGATGAAGCAATGTGTAATATATTTGAATATTATAATGTTGATACTGGTGAGATGTGCATATTCTCAGACACTGGTGACAAGTTTCTAGTCAAGCCAGTAAAAATGCCATATGTATTTGGCCATCCATTTATCATGTTACGCAACTATGAAATCCCTGGATTCTTTTATCCAATGGGTGAACTAGAAGCAATTGAACCATTGCAAATGGAATTAAACGAAACTCGTACACAGATGATGAATCATCGTAAGAGATTCTCACGCAAGTATCTATTTAGCGAATCAGCATTCGACGACGCTGGACGTCAAGCTTTAGCATCAGATGATGACAACGTATTGGTTCCAGTTAAGGGCAATGAGAACCTACAAAACGTAGTTGCTGCAATGCCAGCTTACATTAACCCACCTGAATTCTATAGAATGAGTGAGTCAATTGAAGCAGACATTGACCGTGTGTCAGGTGTCTCAGAGTATCAGCGTGGAATCATTCCAGAGACTACTCGTACCGCCCGCGAAGCATCAATCATTGCTGAGTCTGGTAATGCTAGAGTAGCTGAAAAACTTATATCTATTGAAAACTCTATAGCTGCTTGTGCTTCTAATCTTATAATGCTTGCTCAACAGTATTTAACTGGAGAGCAAACTGTAAGAATTATAGGCACTGAGAACGCTCCTGTTTGGCTATCATTTGATAAAGATTATATTGCTGGTGAGTTTGACTTTAATGTTGAGGCTGGCTCAACGGCCCCACGTAATGAAGCTTTCCGTAGAGATATGGCTATGCAGATTGTTTCAGCAATGCAACCGTTTGCCCAGGCAGGACTTGTTAACTTACCTAAGTTGGCTGAGTATGTTTTAAGTACTGGATTCGGAGTAAAGAATGCAGCAGCTTTCTTACAAAGCCCACAACAACAAGCACCAGAAGGAATGACTCCTGACCAGGCAGCTTTAGAAGGGCAAGGTATGCCACCAGGTATGACCCCAGATGATATGGCTGCAATGCAATCGGAACAAGGTGGACAAGGTCTACCTCCTGAATTAATGGCTGCTTTAATGGGTGGACAGGGTGGTCCTCCACAACAGGGTCCACCACCACAAGGTGGATTACCTCCTGAATTAGCAGGTTTACCACCAGAAATATTAGCTGCCTTACAGGGTCAAGCACCACCACAAGGTGGCCCTCAAGGACAATTACCACCAGAAATATTGGCTGCCTTACAAGGTCAGGCGCCGCAACAATAAGGTTTATGTAAAAAACTTTACATACATATAGGAACAACCAACTAGAAGGATGGACTCCAAATGAGTAATGAAGAAATAAATAATGATGCTAGTGCTAGTACTGAAGTAATCGACCCCATTATCGAAGATGGACAAGTCGAGGAATTAGGCGAAGCAAGCGTAATAGAAGAGCCAGAGTTATTTGACTTTACACAGTATAACGACAAGTTTGTTAAACTGCAAGTAGATGGTCAAGAGGTACAAGTACCATTACAAGAGGCTCTAGCTGGGTACCAGCGTCAAGCGGATTATACCCGTAAGACACAGGAACTTAGCGAACAAAGAAAGCAAGTTGAATTTGCTGCTACTCTTGCACAATCGTTGCAGGAAGACCCAGCAGGCACCTTGCAAGCTTTGCAGCAACACTATGGTGTAAAAGCTCAACCAGAAGTCGAAGACGAATGGTTGGACCCAACTGAAAAGCAAATGCAACAGTTAGAGCAACGCATTGCAGCTTTCGAGCAATCAAAAGCTATGGATGAGTTAACTAGAACTATTGATAAATTACAAGGTAAGTACGGTGAAGATTTTAATCCAGATGAAGTTGTAGCAAAAGCTATAGCAACAGGAATGACAGATTTAGAAGCAGTCTTTAAACAAGTTGCTTTTGATAAAATTTATTCTAAAGCTTCTGAATCCAGTAAAAAACTGGCTGATGAGCAAGCTAGAGTTCAAGCTAAGCGTTCGGCAACAATAGTTTCCACAGGCGCATCTTCTAAGGGTGGAAGTCAAACCGCAACTACTGCACCTAAAACAGTATTTGAAGCCTTTGAACAAG
>Ga0102865_1000253_pt1 | contig 14772 bp, 15 predicted proteins | sample Colrivmet1449C02_FD_78440 | JGI IMG/M metagenome (GOLD analysis project Ga0102865, IMG submission 78440) | Estuarine microbial communities from the Columbia River estuary - metaG 1449C-02 | ecosystem: Environmental > Aquatic > Marine > Intertidal zone > Estuary | place: USA: Columbia River...
ATTCCATTTTATCAGGTCGCGGTAATCTTTTAAATAATCAACAGCATTAGGATTTTTTGATATATTATAATTTTTTAAAATATTCATAGGTATCCAACTTCTTAATTGATATTTACGAATAACATTAGAGTTATCCAGTGATACAAAAGTACTGTCTGGAACGCCTGTAAAATCATAATCCGCAAACTTATCGCGATTATCTTTAATCCATTGTAATATTAAATTATATACTTCTCCGTCTATTTTGATTTTTGTGAGAGATTTCATAAATAAACCAGGTATTTTTCCATCTTTCTGATTTTCAGGTTTTTTAATTTCATCCAACCAAGAAATGATTGTCTCTCTGTTTTTTATATATAAATTATCCAAGGAATTATTATAATCATCCCTTGTTTTATTTGTAACAGATGCCATTCTATATTATTATAATATTTAATATATAATATATAGAAAAGTTAGCATAACTACATTATATATATCAAAAATACAGACATATTATAAGATTATGTATCTATATTTTATGAATACCATAAGAGATATTTTTCTAATAACTTTAATAGAACGGAGATAAAGACAAATGCCTTCAAGTGCACTACAAAAAAAAGGTGATAAATTATCTAAATTATTAGGGATAGATTCTGGGCCTAGTACTAAAATAATTGCTACTATGCAATCAAGAATTAATAACCCTCTATTTAGACTTAGTATGACGGATTATGAAGCTATGTGTGGTAATAAGATGATGATTAAACTAATGTCAAAAGTTATAGGTTGTGAAGAGAAACAACTTAAAAAATTCTGTAAATATATAAATGTATTCGCAGAGAATATAAAGTCATCGCCAAAATCTATTAAGAAAAAAATGAAGGTGGCGAACAGCATTAGTGCATCAAAAATGAGAGGAAGCCTACATTTATTACCTGAAGATATCCTTGAAAAAATAGTAGAGAAATACAAGACAACTTTCAAAACAAAATATGTGCTAAAAGATTGGGTACTTGAACTTGATGACGAAGATTATGGTGTATATTTGGATGATATAGATTGGGAAAGTTTATCCTCAAATCCAAATGCCATAGATTTATTACAAAAATATTCACATAAAATAAATTGGAGTTGGTTATCTGGAAATACAAATCCGAGGGCTATTGAAATGTTAAAAACTCATTCGGATTTAATAGATTGGCGTGTTTTATCAGCAAATCCGGCAGCGATTGATATGTTAAAAAGCAAGATTGAAAAAGAAAGTAAAATGAATGAACGTCAATTAGAAAAATTAAAAGATAAAATTGATTGGGATATGTTATCTCAAAATCCAAATCCAGAAGCAATAAAAATTTTAAAAGCTAATCCAGACAATATAAATTTGGACTTTTTATCGGCAAATCCCGCTGCAATTGATATATTAAAAGCAAATACTGACGATATAAGTTGGTATGAGTTATCGGCAAATACAAATCCAGAAGCAATTGAATTATTAAAAACTAAATTTTATAAGATAAATTGGGAACTATTATCAGCAAATCCAGCAGGTATAGATTTATTAAAATCCTATCCTGGTAATATAAAGTGGAATTATTTATCTCAAAATCCAAATGCTATTAAAATGTTGAAAAAAAAGATTGATGAAGAAAATAAAATGCCTGAATATAAATTAGAAGATTTAGAAGATTTTCAAAAAATAAGTTGGGAAATGTTATCCTCAAATCCTGCTGCTATAGATTTATTAGAAGCCAATAAAAATAAAACACGTTTACGTTGGTTATCAGAAAACCCGGCAATTTTTGATGAAATATTAGTATAATAGTATAATTATTTATTGTTGAGACTAAAGTCGCAAAGATTAGTATATATAGTTATTGACTTCTTGAGCATAATGCTTGAACATATTGATAAAGTCCGTTTTTGTTGTAGTCGCCTCATCATTTAACCATTTTGTTGAAATATTATATCTATTAAAGTGAATTAATGGTTTAATATATCTATATACTCCAGGACGTCCTGTTAATGGTATGCGATACGGTGGGATATAATCATATAGCAATCGCCCTTCATTAAATAACTTGTATATATTAACTAACATAGTATATGAATTTAAATCTGCAGAACCAGTTGCAAACTCTCCAGTAGCTTCTATATCCGCAGGAAATGTGCATATATTATATACATTATATTCTATACCACCAATAGTGCGAGATAGGTACATATTATAATACCTGAATGTATTTGTCGCGCCAAATGAGACATCCAGATTTTGATATGTCTTAGTTATTTCTTTGTATTCGACTTTTAACTTAGTATCATTCATATGTTTTATAAATACAGGAATCTCCAATGATGGGTCAATTATTCTCATTACTTTCATAAGTTCTTCTATGTTTTCTTGAGTATATTTAGCTTTTGTAACAGGATTTATAAAAGGTTCCTTGGCGTTTATACATTTTATTAGATAATTATAGAGTTTAGGAGCATATATACATTCTGTTCTATATCTCTGTCTGTCTGGCGTATATACTTTCATTCGTACCATAAGTTGTAGTTTAGAAAGCGGATAATTCTCATCGTCTAATTCTTCATTTGTCAATATATCTATGCTCTCACTGCATTTATCTGCAAGTCCAGAATAATCGTATAAAATATCGCTTGCAATCTGTTCTTTTGTCATAGTTAGCAATTCATTATCTCTTATAAGTTGTTTTACAGCACTCGAAGGCGAGTTTGAGGTTTTTAATTTTTTTAATTCTAAATAAGACATATTTTTAATCTTGTTATATTCTTCAATTATAGGCAATGCTTTTTTATAATCGCGTTTAAAGCTTTTTATAACTTCGTCTTTAATATGTAGGGGATCCAATTCTCTTCCAATTGTGTGATTTTTACCATTAGGTAATACTATTACAGGTTTCACTGGTGGTATTGGACTACTTCCATTTTTCCCAGTCTTTTCATATAACTCAAGTTTAACTTCATATATTTTTCTATCTATATCATATGCATCTTTAATCTTTTTAAAGTTTGCATATTGCGCATTGTTTAAAAAAAATGCATTTTCCTTAGGTTTAAAAGTTGTCAAATCAATCAATTTGGAATATTTTGGACTTCTAATTTGTTCAAGTTGCTTCTCAAACTCTTCAAAATAAGCATCTAACGGGTCATTTATAGGAAGATGCTGTTTATTTTCAGGATTTTCTATTATACCTGTCGCAGGATTAAAGCAATCATCAATATCTTTATAAACTTTTTTATAATTGTTATACACTTCTAAGGCATCTTCCATCCAATTATTCATTGAAGACCTATATTCCTTCTTTAAATATTCAATAATTAGATCGCCGTTACTGAATCTGTTATTTTCCAATAATTGTATAAACCAATGGGTTTCTTTATCCAAAACATTATGTATAGAAGATTCTTTTAAATCTTTCATTCTATTTGGATACGAAAAAACGCCAATATAATGCTTTGTAAAAAAAGATGTTACTAACATTTTGCTATATTTCTCAAAAGCATTTTTCATATAATTCCCTCTAAAACAACTTTTTATCAACGCAAGTTCTTGTTCAAATATAGTAGGTTCATCAATAATTGATGCAAAATGTTCTATGAATAATTCACCGGAATAAAGCTCTCTTTTATTATTTTCATATATTTTTATAAAAACATTAGTTTTTTTGCTAATATTCATATAATAAAGCAAGTCCATATCTCCGAATAAGATATGATTTTTTGGCAATTTATCAGGGAAATCTGCTATATTTATTTTGTTCTTTTTCAATATATTATAAGCCTGTTGATATATTTTTTGATATTCTGCGCTATTAGGATGCATATATGTGTTATTTATTGGATGTATTTCAGGATTATTGGACCATTTTTCAATATCCTCGATGGTTTTTAATGTTTTTGCTTTTGATGTTCTCAATACAATTGATGTATTTTTCTGTTTATCTAAAAACAAAAAATCTTTATTAGGAATGCCTGTAAAATCGTAATTGGTGAACTTATCCATATTGTTTTTAATCCATAGTAAAATTAAATTATAAGCACCGTCTTTTTTTGTTGTATTAATCTGTATTTTTGAGCTATTCAAAAGTCCAGGAATCTTTCCATCTGTACTATTATAAGTTTTTAGCATATCTAACCAAGAAATAATTGTCGCCCCATTATTTACTTGATATAAGGTATCTAATGAATTATTAATTTCTTGCTTTTTTTTTGAAATAGAAGCCATTCTATTCTATAATAATATTAAATATTCATATGCTATTCATATGCTATTCATTATATGTAAAAATGTAATAAAAGCTAAAAAATAATTAAGTGCTTTACATCTTTCTGTTAGTTTTAGAAGTTGATTTGGGAGTTTTAGGAGTTGATTTAGGAGTTTTAGCAGTTGATTTGGAAGTTTTAGGAGTTGATTTGGGAGTTTTAGAAGTTGATTTGGGAGTTTTAGAAGTTGATTTGGGAGTTTTAGGAGTTGATTTGGGAGTTTTAGAAGTTGATTTGGGAGTTTTAGCAGTTGATTTGGGAGTTTTAGCAGTTGATTTGGGAGTTTTAGCAGTTGATTTTGAAGTTGGATTATGAACATTTTTGCGAGCGATTATTGAAGGTCTTGGTTTTATTCTGACTATGTTTAATATACCATTTTTTTCATCATCATAATATTCTAATCGTGAAGAAAAATCTGTATTTAGATTATCATTATTACTAGGTTTAGGCAATACAAATTTTACGTTTTTTTTCATTTATTCTATTATAATAGAATATATTATTTGTTATTTGATAATATATTATTTGATAATATTATATATATTATATAGTGATATATTAGAATATGTCTTTAGAAGCTAAAACTATCATATTTAAAAAAGACAAAAATAATAATTTATCTGCTAAAGAATGCGATACATTTATTAAAAATTATAAGGATTTTAAAAAAGGAGTTATATCTAAAATAACTAATCCAAAAACTAATAAACCTCTTAACGACGATGATAGAATTAAATATATATATGATAAATGCAAGCAAAAATTAGATATAAGGGATAGTAAATCGCCAAAATCCAAATCTAAATCCAAATCTAAATCTAAATCTAAATCTAAATCCAAATCTTCTGATTCTGGAGATAACGAAATTATATTAGATTCTTATGAAAAGGTAAAGGATATAATATACATACCTTTTAATACTCTTAAGAAAAATAAACAATTAATAGCATCATTATTTACAAAACCTATATCATATGATATAGGATTATTAAAACTGAGCGAATACCTTTCTAACACTAATTCGCATAATATTTATGTAAAATCTTATAATAAAATATTGGTTGAAATTAATGATATAATTAATAGTATATATAATAATCATAATCAAAATACTCAAAATATATTGAAACTACAACATGGATGGGTTGAAAATTATATGTATGATCCATTAAGAACGCCCGGTATAACATCTAAACCACCTACTGCACCCGATACACAAAGTGCAATTAAAAAAACTAAAAGAATATTGGCAAAAATGTGGAAGGAGACATATTACATTGGTATAAATGATATTAGAGGTAGTAGATTAAATACGATGGTCTTAGATGAAATGCGTAATATTTTATTTTATTCTTCAACAAATAAAAATAAAAGAGAAGTTATTAAAAATTTAAATGATAATATAGAAAAATATATAGCATTACAATTTATTATTGTCATTATAAAAGACGAAGTTGAAGTTAGAAGGGTATATAGTTACGATAATATTAAAACTATAGAAAATCATCTGGATTTACTAGATTCACTAATTACAAAAACAATTATTAATATATTATTTCTTATTAATAGTAATTATAATTCTCAGACTATTAGTAAATCTATTAGTTGGTCAGGAACTCCAAGAAGTTCTTCAAGCGGACATAGTCATTTTCAATCTAAGGCAAATATAGATAGATATAAAAAAACAAAAGCGGACTTAGTAACTGAAATTACTGAAAATAATATTAATGAGATGGATCCATATCTTGCTGAAAGATGGGAAGATATGCCCTTAAAAAAACTTAGAAATGTTATATCTATAAAACATAAAGAAGGTGCCAATTCATATAATGTAGCATTTTATGTAATATCTTTATATAAAGCATGGAGAAATTCTATCGAAGATAATAAACCTTTCAAAAATCCTTATACAAGAAAGAATTTTACGGACGATGATAAAGAATATATATTGAGATCTATTAAAATATTATATCCAAATATAGAGAAACCTAAAATAGCGAATGGTAGAAGTGATATAATAGTAGAAACACGTAATAATCAATACTATGAAGAAAGTATAAGTTATACATTTAACTATAAATTAAATTTTGAAAAAAGACCAATATTAATTCACCTATTAAGTTTTAGTATCCCTTTAAGTTTTAATACAGATGTAGAACCGGCATATATTCAACAATATATATTTGAAAATATAACATACCTTATTAAAAATAAGAAATTATTTGGAAAAAGTATGCCTTTAAAAATTATACCCGGATTTAAAGAGTATATAGGTAAAAATATTATTTTTTTCAAAGATAATTACAATGAATACAAGGTATTTTTTGATAAAATTAAAAATGCTTTATAAATAAATTAGTACTAGAAATTAAAAAAAATAACATATATATACATATGTATATGTCATTTCCTTTAATATCCTTTTACAATTAACTTTTTACCGAATCTTTAAGATACAGAAACCTTTACATTTGATTATTATTGAATTGTTTCCAATCGTTGTTTACAGTTCTGCGATTCTTCAATGCATAAAGAGCATCCCTATTACGTGCGAGAAGAATACGACTATTATTCTTTACCTGAATTTTATCATTAAAGTCACTATTCTTCTTAGACTTTTGCTTATACAACTTATTATTAAGCAAACTTACATCATAAAACTCATCGTTGTAATCTAGAGAATACTCATCGGTATTGAGCGCGATGTTGGTAGGGCGAATGTTGTTCTTGTACATTTGTATAATATTTTATTTACAAAAGGTAATCAATTTTTATTATTTTTAAAAAATAATAGAACATTTTTAAATTACAATAAACATAAAATAATTATTTTTTTAAATTTTTAATTTTATTTGTGTTTTTTCATCGTATTCTATTTTTTCTAAAACCATTTTAATATTATAATTTTCACTTATGCAATGATTTATTATTATCTTTAGAGTATCAGGGGCACTTTTATATGGTAAATGAAAACCAAAATTTTCTAAACATTCTTTGAAAGTTTCTTTTTTATGAAATTCTCTTATATTATTATTTTTAATTATTTCATACTCTATAATTTTGTAATGATAGTACATTTCAGGAGTTCTTTTTATATTATCTAGCATTTGTTCTCCGCTAATATATTCTGCATCACAATTATCAGATATATCAAAATCATCAATATTATCTAAAGAACTCAAACTATCACATAAAGTTTTCACAGATTCTTCTTTTTTTCTTTCTGTAATAAACATAATAGAAATTAGTAAACAATAGAAAATTAAAATTGTAATTAAAATGCTATAAAAAATCAACAATATTATAAAAATATCATTTAATACATAGCAATTTGTATTATTAGTCATTGTAATAATAAAAAATAAAACAGTAGTCATTTTTTATTCTTTATAATCCTCCGCGAAGACGCAAAACAAGATGTAATGTTGACTCTTTTTGAATATTATAATCCGCTAAAGTTCTTCCATCTTCTAGTTGTTTTCCTGCAAAAATTAAACGTTGTTGGTCAGGAGGGATACCTTCTTTATCTTGAATTTTACTTTTAATCATATCAATAGTGTCTGAAGATTCGACTTCTAATGTTATAGTTTTACCTGTTAATGTCTTAACAAAAATTTGCATTATCCTTATGATATTATAAGATAAAATATATTTATATATATTTTTTAATAAAATGATGAAAAATATCTAACTTATATAATATATAATAATATAGAATGACTTTCAAAGATATATCTTATTTTGATAAAAAAGAAGATTATTTGCCAATTTTAACTGCAATAGTTATTGTTGATGCCATAGGTATAGTTTTATCATACGCTAATATTATACAAAGTAATTTCCTAAGATTTTGGTATAAAAAATTTCAATTATCTGCTGTAATTGCAGATGTACTCATAATATTTATAGTTTTTATAATTGCAAGATATATATATTATTATATTTTTGATGAGTTTTCCATAATAAATTTCATAATTTTGATGTTAATTTTACAAATAACTCACGACATATTATTTTATATAATGATAACATCCATTCAAAAAGGTTCAAATAAAATGATAGATGTATTTAAAGATTATGCTGAAGAAATGTCATATTATGCAATTATTGGGGATAGTATAATGATTATTGCTTCAGTTCTTATTGCATCTTATCTTGCAAATTTAGATGTTAATACTAATATAATTATATTAATTGTAAGTCTGTATTTATTGCAATTTATTCTATATAATTATTAAATGAACAAAAATAATTTATATATTTTATGTTAATAATTTCTTTTTATTAATTTCATTTGGATTCCACGATATATATATCATATTTGTATTTGGTTCTGGAAGTATTTGTACAAAAAAACCATTATTTCTTAGCGAATCTACTACATATTTTATACAATCTTCAATTTTATACAATGGTTTTCCATATATATAATAAGGTATTTCGTAAAATATATTCATACCACCTATTGTCGCGGTATTCTTTATTTTTTTATGACATATATTAATTATATTATCAAAGGTAATATATTTAGAAAACTCTCTTTTATCTTTCAATGTATACAATTCGGCCAATGATATCTTGGGTGGCATTTGTTTTAATATTTATTAATATTTATATATATTAAAATTATAATTCTTTAATCTTATTATTATCTAATTCATATTGAGATAATACATAATGTTTTTGTTTATTTACTAAAGTAGTTGATGTTATTACATCCTTATAAAATCCCTTTCTATATATGCTATTTATCATATCTTGATCTATTGCATAATTATAATATTTTAAATCTGCCATTTTTAAAATATCTCCTAAATCACGAACATCATTTTGATTATTAGTATGTTTTGCTGTATTAATATTAAAATAAGGGTTTTTTCCTATATCATTATTATTTAAATTCATATTTGGATTAATATAAAAAGGGGATTTATTATTTTTCATTGTAGCGGAATAAATATCTGATCCATACATTGTTTCAACCTTATTCTCAAAAATTAACATACTATTTATATACAATCTGCAAACTGCACGATTTTTATTTAAAATATTATTATTATCTGCGACCTCCTTTATTACAATAGTAACCATAAACCATTTATTATTAAATGTAATATCATATATTCCTAACATATTTTTATTTTTATCCTGCCAATCTCCTTCTACACTTTGATATTCGCATTTTTTATAAATAGAATTATTTTGATATGAATCTGGAGATAAAATATTATTATAATCTATCGCTATACTTGTACCATCATGTTTTATTCTAACTAATGGATTTTTTGTAATTAAATTGACATAATTATTGCTACCTTGCATTTTGTAGTGGCAATTATAATTATTTTTGCTATAATATACTGCTTTTTCTCCTTTATAAAACAATACAATATCTTTTTTATTAACTTCGGCAGTATCAGAATTTTCTTTTAATTTATTCAATCCATTTTGGTCTACATATAACCAAAAATTATAACTATATTCCGCACCACCTTGCTGATTAATTGAAGGAGATATATCTCTATAATACATATGTGATTTGTTTACAGTATTAAATTTTATTTCAGAAGAACTATAATCATATATTCCATTTATTATTTCAGTTTCTTTTCTAATATCATTGTTTCCTTTGAACATGTGGCGAAGTTCTATTATATATATATTATATGCCACATATCCCATCAATAGTAATATAATTAAAGATATTATAATTTGCGTAATAGGGTGATACTCCATTTTTAAAATTTTTTAACTATCTAATTTAAATATGGAAATAAAAAATACAATAAATTTATATAAACTATTAATAATATACAATTGGATCACTACTATTTAATTTATATATAGGATTTCTAATTCCGTATGCAGTTAATCCTAATGCAGACAATCCGCCTTTGATAGGTCCTTGTGCATATTCTTTGTATATATCGTTTCTATTTAAATCAAAGTTAAATATAGTAAATCGACTTAAAAGTCCAGAAAATCCAAGAGGAATATTACTATCAACAGGTGTTTCTAAACCACCTACATATAAAGTACCTATATGTTCTAAATTTAGTTTACCAACATTTATTTGTATATTAGGGTCTCCTTCTAAATCTTTTATATTTTTATTATTTAATGTTTCTACAAAATTTCCATCTACATATGTAGTTACACTTCCCCCACCATTATCATTTAATACAACAGCAACATGAACCCATCTTTGTATAGGAATATATTTTATATTAATTCCACACATTAATTTAATACCAGAATCATCAATAAAAGTATTAAATGTACTGGCACTGCCTATTTCGAGAGGAGTATTGTTATTAACAGTACCAAATCTAAAATCTAAAGAATTATTCTTGTTATTTAATCTAATACACAATGATGATCTATGAACATCAGAAGGTTTATTTTTTTTGTCAGTTATAGTAACAAAATGTCTATAATTTCCTCCTTGTAATGCATTAATATCTAATATATATATCCAGAAACAATAAGTTCTCTTATTACCATTACCACTATCTAAAACATCAGTATAAGGTAATTTTGTGTGCTTTGAGCACAATACTGGTGTTTCAGTACCAGGTATTAATATTCTTTTTTGATATATTATATTATCAACTATAATATAATATATTATATAGCATACTATTGCTGCAAGTACTAAAAGAATTATTATAAAATATATAGAAGCAGAACTATTAGTAACAGTATCAATCATAATCTCTTTTGCATTTTCCATAGTCATATTATTTACAGCACTTGAAACTATCTGCGAGCTAGCAGTAATAGCCTCCGATCCTTTATTTACAACAGAATTATTTACTATACCGTCTTTAGTACTCACTACATATTCTTCAATCGATTTGCTTATATTTTCTATTATACCTTTATTTTCTTGAGGGGATCCTATGTTATTCATATTTTTTGATTATCTAATTAAAGGAGATAAATTTTCTATTGCATAAATTAATATGATAATTTTGAATTTGATATAAAGGAAATTTATTATATTTATAATTTTGTTTTATATTTTTTTTTTGTAAAGATAAATATGTCAATATTTTAGTAAATTTTCCTAAATTTGGAGAAGCATCCTTTTTATATTTAAATAATGATAAATGATATATACAATATGCAAATATAGCGACACACGCCTCATTATTGTTTTTATACATATAATAATCGTATAGACACATAATATCTATAAATTGTTTGTAATATTCTATCTTATTTTTCAGCGATATATTGCGATTATTTAATTCTAGAATTATATTTTCATGAAATTTTAGGGGTACAACCCACTGTTCCTTATTAATAATTCTTATTACCTTATTTCTATTAAAATTATTTAAATATAATATATTTATATCAATATCATCATCTACTTCATCGTCATATAATGTTTCATTTTTATTTTTATCAATATTACTAAATAACTTACTTAAATTTCCCTTTGATATTTCATATAAATTATCTATATTTTTTTTTGATAATTTTTTAATAACAGAAGATGATATAGATATATTAGAAAAATAACTATATATATCTTCTTTTGTAGGAATACTCAAATTATATATTTTACATACTTTTTTTATGTCACCGATCTTTTTAATTATTTCCTCATTCGCTAAGCATATTATAGGTATGTTTTTAATTTTATTATCTATTAATATTTTTAAAAGTGTTGCATTAATTGTTTTATCCGCCATATATATACAATCAAAATTATCGATAATTATTACTTTTTTTTTAATATTGTTAGTTAACTGTTGTATAAGTGAAGATGTAGTGCTCTTAAATATTATATCATTTAATTCAGCGGAATTATAACAATTATTATTATTTATATTTATAACTTCGTAGTTTATCATTGAACAAATTTTATTTATTGAATATGTTTTACCTATACATGTCTTACCAGTTACTATAATACAACTATCTTTTGATATTTTTAAATTATAATTAAATGTTTTTAACCAAATTAATATTTCACAATATATTGTTTTATTACCACATAACATATTTATTATGTTATAATCATCATCAGATAGTAGTTCCATTATATTATATATATTATGTATGTTATGTATGTTATGTATGTTATGTATATTATGTATATATACATTCTATAATTAATGTAAATATGAATAATAATAATGCTAATATAGGTAAAAACAATATTACCGGAATAATAGTAGTTTCTTCATTTATATAATAACCAAAATTTTTCATTTCTCCCTTTGAATTAAACATAATTTCAGGTTTAATTATAAATATTAATATAACTATCATTAAATATATAGAAATACTTATAATTTTTCTTGAAAACATTCTTTATCTACTACTTTAATAAGGAAAGAAAAAAATGAATAATATGTTTTTAGTTATTATATTTATAATAATATCAATAATTATATTATATTTACTATATTTGTACGCATATAAATATGAATATTTTTTTAATGGAGACGACGATTATATATATATTAATGATAATATTTTAAATATTAGCGAAAAAAATAAACAAGAAATTACAACTACGACATTTGTAAATATAATTGATTATATTAAAAAAAATAACAAAATTTCAAAAGAAATTATATCTCTAAAAACAGACAAATTTAAATTACTTATAGATCCATATATTTCAAAATATATATTTAATGGTATTATTACAAGATCTAATGATGTTTATAAAGAAGGTATTTTTGTTTGTTTAAGTCATTTAAGAATTGGTATGGAAAAATGTATTTGGGATTTTAATGGGAAAACAGTTGCATATATTTATATGAGCGATTATTTATTTATTCAAGCAATTATAAAAGCATACAGGCAAGATATTACAAGAATTAGATTAAAAAAAATTAATCTAGAAGATTTAAAGTTAGTAGAAAAACAATTCGATTATCTTTTTACATATGTTGTTATTGATAGCGAATATATGAATCTATTAAAATATTCAAGATATTATATAAATGGATTAAAAGATTTTGATTATTATAGATTAAAATTATTTTATCCTCCAATAGAATATAATTATAATACTATAAGATACTATTTTAATAAAAATGATGATAATACGACATATAATATATATTTAAATAATGATAAAGTATTAATACCGATTATGAAATATGATGTCATTAATAATATTCAAAATCTTGATATAATAGAGAATTTTATTACAAGATTAGAATTACCAAAAGATTATTTAGAATATGATAATAATGCAGATACAATTAATATGCTAAATAACGGTGTATATGCATGTTATGGTAATAATAATATAAAAAAAAAATTTGAATGCGATTCTTATTATACTAAAGAAGGTAAAGAAAAAAACTATTATAGTATTTGGGATAAAAAATGTTCTTCAAATGACGAATGTCCTTATTATAAGGCAAATACAAACTATAATAATAATAGAGGTGGATGTATAAATGGATACTGCGAATTGCCCGTAGGAGTTAAAAGAATTGGATTTACAAAATATAGCGATATAGAATATAATCAACCCTTTTGTTACGAATGTACAGATACTACTGATCTAAATTGTTGTGCAAATATAGCAAATGTTAAAGAATTTAGTAAAGAAGATAGTTATAATAATGATTATGTTTTTGAAAATGATACAGAAGACAGAATAAAAAACAATTTAAATACAATAATTTCCTTATTAGATTATAGAAATATATAATATGATTTATTACAATTATCATAAAATGTATTATTACGAGAAATTTATGGAATATTATAAATATATTATTAATTATATAAAAAAATATATATTTGGAAATGATTATAGATATTATTTGTTTTCAATATTAATATCAATTACATATATCATAATGGCAATTATATATATTAATAAATTTTTAGTTAATATAAATGAAAAAATTGCATAAAATACATATAATTTCTTTATTAAATTATAGAAATATGAAATATTATAGTAAGCAAACTCTATTTAAATTTCATGATATGTTTTACCTTATTTCGACAATATTATATATATTAATAATAATTATATATTTCTATAATCTTATAATGAATATATAAGAAAAATATTTAAATACAATAATTTCCTTATTAGATTATAGAAGCATATAAATATGAATTATAGTAATATAATATTATTATATAATGTATTATCAATAGTTTTGGTAATTATTATATTTTTTATAGTAACTAAGAGATATTTAAAGGATAAAGAAAAAAGAATAGAAAAATTCAATATGAATAATGATTCTATTAATTATGATAATCGTTTTAAATATATGCCTTCAAATGCGCGTATTATGTATGAAAATACAGGTGAATATCCCTGGAATAGACATATTATAAATTCTAGTATACCCTATGATGTTAACGTGAAAAAAGAAGCTATAAATGTATATTATTATGAATATGATAATAACACTTATAATGAAAAATTAAAAGAAGTATTTAATAATAATTGTAATGAATTAATAATAGCAGTAGAAGGTAATAATTGGAGTAAATGGAATA
>Ga0102865_1000257_pt1 | contig 14648 bp, 13 predicted proteins | sample Colrivmet1449C02_FD_78440 | JGI IMG/M metagenome (GOLD analysis project Ga0102865, IMG submission 78440) | Estuarine microbial communities from the Columbia River estuary - metaG 1449C-02 | ecosystem: Environmental > Aquatic > Marine > Intertidal zone > Estuary | place: USA: Columbia River...
AAATTAATTACAACTTCAGAAGTATCCGTTGTCAGTGAATCATTTTATGAAACAAATGGTGAGGCCTGTATCGTAATACGAGGTATTGACCAATGTAAGGTTAAGTTAAATGCAATAACCACAGACCATACTGTGATTAAAGCAATGACAAATGTAACAATTGTTCCCGACCGAGGATGGATTGATGAAGAATTTGACGAACTTGTTATAGGTCGTGGAGCCTGTGTTGAATTTAGATTCTGTGCAGGTACTTGGTATATTATATCATCTGACGGTCTTAAGAATTCGTAATAGAAATATTCTCCAAATCACGAATTCTAATATTCCTCAATCCTGTTGTTCCGTGAGATAACTCGGCAATCTTACCTTGGCTTGCAAGATATTCAAACACATAGTAAAGATAGTCGGGTAAAACCAAATCAGGACGGGTAATAGTCACACCGATATGTTCAGGTGAAAACTCACGAGTGGGTTTACCAACCGTGGTTTCACTACCTTTACGAATTATCCAAAATTCGGCATCAGGATTGTTAATACTAAAGTCAACTATGTGTTTCAGTCTCATAACTGTAAATATGCTGCTCCCAACCTTCTTCTGCCAAATCATACATATAATTTGGGGATAAACCACGTTTATTCCAATAAGAAACTTCACCTTCTGACATATCCATAACCTCATCAAGTTCATCTTGGTCACCATTTCCCATAGGTAAACCATTAATGAGCTCACATTGAGCCTTGGTAAAAATACCACGATTACTTGGGTCATCAACAATTAATTCCTTACGAACATCTTGTTTGAAACATACCATCAAAGGTTCAATACGTTTGTTGAAAGTGGTGATTGCTCTTGATACGTTATACTCACCTGTCAAGTCAGGATTGTTTTCCAAATCATCAGGATTGAGAATGTAACAGTTTAACCTAATTATAGATGTTATAGACTCGTTAGGTTCTTTACCATTATTCAAAACATAATACTCCAAATCTTCTTTTCTCCAACCACTCTTTAGTTTGTTAACTTTTTGAACATCACCATAAGACGCTCTCAGACCGTTGTTAACATACATAATTACATCCCCCAAGTTTACGTTCATCTTGTGGTGAAGTGCCAATTCCATGTGAGCTTGTCTTGCCATCAAAGAACCCGCTTTGGTGGTCTGTGTACAACGATACTTGTAATCTGATAGTGTTTGTTTCACTTTCGCCCTTTGAGCAATTTGAGCAAGTGGTATTTGTTTGTCGTAAATCTTCTGAATGTATTCATAATAGTATTCTACAAACTCTTGACCCTTACCCTCTAATAACATCTTAATTCCTTTGTCCAAGAATTTTTCAATATAACCGGGTAGTTTCTTTGACTTAATGGAGTTACCTGTAAGTTTAATCTTACCCTTATAATCCATAACCGCATAGTTCTTACGGGCAAGGTTAATACAACTCGGCCATACACCATCCGTATCAAGAGCCATTTCACCCCTCATGAAGATATCGTTGTATTTGGCAACATCCGACTCAGCACCTTCATAAACCTTACCATCTTTTACTTTCCAGTTCAGTCCACGACCAACATACTTTCTTTCATTGACACCATCAGGAAGTGAGAAGTTCACACCATCCGTATCCATTACAAGTGGAGTGTATCCACGAGACATGAAGAACTTAATCATCTGACGGAGATATTGTCTACCCGTACAGGTAATCTGTTCACCCATATACATGTCACCCCACGCATATACTTGAGGTGCAGAGAGTGCACCGAACATGGAGTTGATAAAGATTTTAATCGGTAACTGTTTGTTATTATAGGTCGCCGCTTTGTTGGGGTCGGTAGTATAACAATCCTCTGCCAACTCTTTGTATTTGATACGAGTGTCACGGAAATACTTCAACATTCCTTTCATCGCACCCGTCACGTCACATTGGGGGAACACATTGTGTACCAATTGAATTGAAGGGTATAGTGACGAAAAGTCAAGTTTGAGTACGTCTTTTGAATATCCTACTTTAAGTAGTCGTGATAATCCACCAACAAAGTCTGTTTTACCTTGTTTTGCTGGAATTGCCAAATTGTGTTTGTAACTCCAAGCCAACATCAACATCTTCCAAAGAGTGGCGGTACCCATGGTAGATACCCTTTCATATGTTGTTGGAATCATCGATGCAAGAAGGAATGAACCTTGACTGAATTCTTTATCAACTTTTAAGGTTTCTTCCAAGTCATCTTGGAGGTATCGCTCAACAATTTTAGAACCTGTTGTGAGAACATATGTATCAGGAAACTTTGTATCCAAATCAACAAAGTCACCCTTTTTTCTATACTCACCATTTTTGATATTCAACCAATACTCTTGGTTTTCGGTATACATCTTACCGATACTGTCATGACCAATGTATACACGGTCTTCTTCTTTCACATTAATGAATTCTGCGATGTATTTCAAACCTGCAGATTTGATTGATGAGTTAATTGCTTGTGCTCTACGAACCGCGTGAATAATATCAATCACGTTATAACCCCAAATGGAAGTTTGCATAAAGTCTTCTACATCGTTTGCGAGTTTAAGAATTGTCTTCTTTTGAGTTATTGAATGTTGAGGGTGTAATGAACGACACGCTTTTTTGATATCGATACCCAATATTTTACAACGTTCAAATATCCAATACCAGTCAAAGTTTGCGGAGTTGTAACCACCGATAATACTTGGTTTTAATTCGTTAATTACGTTGAAGAACTCTAATATTCCTTTCTTTTCATCTTCTTCATTAATACACTCAATAATTCTGTTGAACCCTTTATTGGTTCTAATACCTATCATGAATATACGACCGTACTTTGGTTCAAGTGAAGTCGTCTCCAAGTCATATACCAATCGGGTTACGTCATCATAATCCTCAAAACCTTTGAACAAACGTTTTTCTTTGGAGATAAAATATTGTTCTACGGGAGGTAGAATCATAATCTTGTCTTTAAACTTTTCACCCCAAGGGTCTGCACCACCATCACGGAAAAACTGAATTAGATGTCTGTAACCTTTCAGTGACTTAACCATATAGGTAAGACCATTCTCCATACGTTCATCACCATGGGTTTGAAGTTTCTCAATCACAATACCGTGATTTGTCATAGCTTCTTTCTGAGCTCCTTTTGAGTCACCATAGAAGTTCAAACCTTTAAGGTCTCCAACCCAACAAAAAGGAATAAAAGTATCTTTTCTAATTTCTTTACCCTTACCAGGTATCTCTTTGATTTTGTAGACTGAATCTGATGCATAATCAAATTCACAGGCCACAATAAATTCTTCGGGGTCATTACCCTCTAAGAACGATTTAATTTCGTTTGCGTCTATCATAATTACAATTTACCGAGTGACACATTGTCTTCCACACCTTGTGGAGTTTGTCTTCTCATTCAAATGTAAATATACTAAGGAAAATTGATTTGTCAAAATCAACAACAAGCAGTTTCAGAAATAAAACTGTCTTCTACATTGACGTATAACTCTTCTCTAATTGGGACAATTAAGTTACCTTGTTCGTTCTTGATTAAGAATTGACCTTGGTATCTGCCCGGTGTATTAGTGTCTCGTGCGGTGAATCTATAGTACATATAATATTCTGTAGTTGCACCATCAGCAAGAATCAAACTTACGATTTGACAAGGCGCTGAAACAATCTTGGGGATACCATTTGAAACATTTATCATAGTAAAATAGATAGTTGCAGTTTCCAAGTCATTCATTAACTCAAGATAACCACCACGACCATCTTTTACAACTTGCATTTTCAACAAGGGTAAAGTGGCATTTTTTCTAATAAAGAATTCCATACAAAGATAAATACTTTGTTAGGACTCTTTTCTCAAATTACCATCGTAGAAATCAAATCTATCGTGCTCTGTTGGTGTCATTAACAACATCGCAGGTTTGATATTACCCTTAATTGTATCTTGGAAAATATAACTCATCCATGTTTGTTCAAATGGGCGAGCCCACTTTTCAGTCAAGAACATTTTTCTATTACCATGTTTTGTAACCACCTGAGGCCAATTACAATAATAGATTTCACCATCAATAAATGAAACTCCTTGGTGTGTTCTAATATGGTTAAATTTACTTCTTGGTGCGTTTGGGTCAATACCTTGTACGGGTAGTTTTGATTTACCCGGCCAATGTTGTTCTCTAAATGATTGTGGTACGTTATACCAAGACCACTGAACACCATTGTCACCATAGAACTCAGAATAATTCATTTTCAGAAAGTCATACTGATATTTTTTTGTAATTGCTAATGTCTTGTGATATAAATCGTTTGCATATCTGTTGAAACCATTTCTACAAACTTCACCCTTCTTTGGATAGAAGAACATATCATCCTCAAAGAAGAAATAGAAATCAAATTCGTTTTCTTCTGAGTGTTCCGCAATCCATTGTCTACCACCACAGATACCTAAATTATCTTTTTTGATGTGTTCAAAACCATGTTGTTCACATAATTCTTTGTATCTATCAGTAGTTGTTAAATCAGATGAATTATCTAATAAAAACTTTTTAGGTTTACTCAAGAAGTTAGAATCATATTGATTCATTGATTCAATCAAAGTCTCAAATTGTTTTGGACTATTAAATGTTATAACGTATAAAGCGGCATTATTCACATCTAAATCATCACTTGGAGATAGTAAATTTTCTTTGTTTTTTCTAACTAAACTATCGTTCTTTAAATCTTCAAAAAACTTACCAAATAATCCATTAGATTCTATTTCAAAATAATCTACCATGTCAGCATGTTTGTAGACCATAATTGAAAAGATACTTTCTTCGGTACCCATTAAATCCTGAGAAAGGGTTGATTGTAAAATGTTATAATAAATTGAATTAATATCACTAATGGTATTTTTAGGTCCACCAAAGAATCCACCTCTACCAACTAACTCAACCTTAGCACTTGCAATATTATTTATTTCAGAAAACTTGAATCCATGAATTTCATTATTTGCCTCGTATGGAAAACAAACAAATGAAAATTTATTAATGTATTTTGGTAATTTATCCAAAACCTTATCGTGGGTGAAATATCCTTGATGTACTGTATTAGTTAATCCTGCATCAATCCAAAACATGTGTTCTGAATCAAATGGGTCAAATATTTTTGCATCGTGTAATAAAAACACCTTTGACATGACCAAAGGATTATACATCTCAAGTCTTGCTTGAGTTGATTCACTTAACCAACCTGATTGTGAGTACCAATTTTCATCGGTTCTGATTTTTTGTATCTTGTCAAAAAACTCATTTTTAAACCAATCGGTAGACCTTGAGATAAACAATGTATTATCTTTTGAACGTCTTTGAAAAACAAACTCCTCCAAAGAACTATCTCCGAAAATAATCATATTATTATCAACTTTTAGAAGTTGGTCAAACTTCTCTAAATAATGTTCAAAAGAACGAGACCAACCTTCACCAAGTTCATCTCTTTTAATATTCCAAAGTCCAGTGACAAGTGTTAATTTAGACATAATATTCTTTTACTTTTTCTTTTAATTTTAATTTGAATTCTTCATCAATTATTTTATCAATCATTTCTATTTCTTCAATAGTTAAATCACGAGGTTTTTCATTTAAATAATATTCACCTCTTTCGTAACTATAATCTTTAGATAATGGGATTGTACCCGGTTCTGAATTTAACCAATTATTTGGAAAATCCCAATTAAATTTCTCACCTATAATACCAAGAATTTTATTTCTTTTTTCTTCAATTAATAAATCTTCATACGATATCACAAATAAATTATTTTGTTTTGGAAAGTTTAAAATCCAATTTTCATAAAACTGTCTGTATATGTTTAACAATCTTTCAAAACTAATTTTACCATCATGGTAAAATAAATCACTATCAGTTTTGATATATCTATTTTCATCAACATAGTGTGGTAGATATTTTGATGCCAACATAATATTGTGACCATCTTCTTGTTTTCTTTTAATAATTGATTCAACCCAAGTATATGGATTTTTATAAATTACAAAAGTTGGATAATCACCAATAGTTGAATCAACCACAACGGAGTGTTTCCATAGTGGTTGATAATTGTTATTGATATTTTTCTCATGGATTTTACCAAAATTACTATTCAGTAAACTCATGAGATAATTTGTCCCACTTCTATTAATTCCAAAAATGTATATTGGTTTTATCATAATTTGTTAATATACAATTTTTGTCTACCATCAAACAATAGGATGTAACCTAATGAAAGTAAGTGTGGTGACAAATAAGCATCTTTACCTGTATCTTCAATATCAAAATCCGTATCGTCAATTAAAATAAGGTGAGTGTCCGCCAATTTAGGTTTAGCAACCTCAAAACATTCTAAATGTTTTTCTCTATACAAGTGAGTACCAGTATCCCAACCGTCCAAGAACAATACATCAATAGTTCCTTGAAACTCTTGTAAAAATTCAATACCGTCTTTTGGTATGTTAAGATGTAGATTATCAGGGAAAGGTCTTCTAATGTTTTCAAATGACCACATAGCTTGTGTTTTACAATTTGGGTCAATGTCAACTGAATGTACATCAAAACCTTCTAATGTCCAAATAATACCTCCGTGTCCGTCAGCACAACATGGTGGTGACAAAAATGGGTCTAATGAATTCTCATAATAATTTAAACATTGATTTGCTAGTGCCAATCTTGTTGCACCAATTTCAACCACGGTTTTCATACCTAATAATTTAGCAACTTGAGTTGCGGCCTTTAAATATGGACCTGGTTTACTTCTTCTAATGTCGTGGTCTTCACCGGTCAGTGACAGAGTTGCCCAATACTTTTTTGGGATTTTATTAAATTCGTTTGTTATTTCTAAAATTTTGTCTTTCATGATAATGGTTTTAAGTATGAGTCTCCGAACAACTCATCAATGTTAATAGGTTCATATCCACAATTGTCTGTGAAGTCATCCAATATTTTTTTTGCGTCTTCTTTTGACATCTGATTTTGGTAGTTGTTTTCAAAAAGAATAAATGGTTTTTTATTTAACGATTTAATCAATGGCATCATTGATTTCAAGATTTGATAATCTTGTGTTTCGGTGTCAATTTTAATAAAGTCAAATGATTCTAAATCATTAACATATTGGTCAAAGAAATCATACCCACTAATCATTTGAACTTCATATCCTTCACTTTTGTGAATCTGAGATACACCCATGTTAATATGGTCAGGTGTTGAATGTTCTATTGAGTGTGTTTGGAAAAAAGTTTTACCTGACCTATCTGAAATTGCGTAATCATAAATTATACAATTAGGTACGGACTGAAATTTTTCTTTGATGTATTCATTGAGTTGTGGTGCAGGTTCAACCATAACAACCTTTTCAATCTCATATTCTTTGGATAATACATCATAAAATTTACCTACATTTGCACCAATATCTATGTAACTTAATTTGGTGACATTTTTGCCACCAAAAAAATCACGTAGGTAATTTATTTCAATACCTATATGTTTTTCTATAAGTTCGTCATCCCATTTTTTAATTAAATCTTTCATTCAAATAAGTAGTCTATTTTTTTAAATTCATCCGGTATAAAAAACTTTGGTTGAACCTTTAGTGTGTCAGGATGGTTACATCCTGTGTGCATTAATCCGTTTGTATGTCTTAACACGGGAAATGTTGTTACTCCTTGAAATTCATACCATCCTTGATAAGAACTAACTTTTTCAATTTCAGGTTCATAAGGAACAACAAACATTTTAATTTTTTTATGTTTAAAATAGTATGACATTAACACGTCATCTGATAGAGTTTTACCTAAGAAATCTGTGAAGAAATCTTGCTCAAAATACCTAACAAAATAAGAACAAGATTTGTAATGTTGTAATTCTTTAACTCTTGAAATTTCACTAACAGTAAGAATCCAAGAATCTCTTAAGTCACCCCATTTTGTTGGTACCAAACTTCTACCGTCATACAATACAACAGCATCGGTTAGTTGTGTTTGATACTTAACGTGTTCATTAATCATATCAGGATGATAAACTAAATCATCATCAGTAACAATTAATAGAGTGTTTGGTGTTTCTCTTTGAATAGTTGGAACAACTTTAGTTGGTGGTCCCATATCTTCCATTCTAAAAACTTTAAGATGTGGGTATCGTAATTGATAATCCTCAACCCATTGAGGAATTACATACTCTTCACCTGTAACATTATATTTGTGAGGAATGTTTAGATGTACCTCATATGAGTCATAGTTTTGTTCACACAAAGATTTTAAACAAAGTTTAAATCCATCTTCAGGCTCAAAACTTAATCGTTGTGGGACAGTTGTTAATGTGATTACAATTTTATCCATTTGAACTAGCATGATTCATTTTAATGTCTTTATATCCTTCACCAAAAACTTCAACAACATCGTTTTTGTATCCAACACGGATTTTATTAAATTCTCTGATTTTAATTGCTCTGCGACCAACTTCTTCAAGACCCAATTCACCTTCTCTACCTTTTCTAATATCAGACTCTAAATCCCAAATCATTCCGTTAATCTCAATCAATTTATCAATTTTATCATTAATAAACTCTCCGTGAGTTTCTTTGTAGGATTCAATTTCTTGTGTTAAATCTTCAATCTCTTGTTGATTTTCAGCACTTGCTCTTTCTTTCTTTAATATTGCGATAGAATATCTATCTAATATTTCACCTATGGGCATTTTCATATTTTACAAATTACCTGTTAATCTTTCGCACCAACCTTTGCTCGTTGAGTAAGGCCATACAACCCAATAAGTTGGTTTTATTTCCGTTTGGAATTCTCTCCATACTTTACCATATCCGTCAGGGTCATTCATAATTCTTTGAATTTCTGACTTATCAGCATCTTTTCTGTTGAGAGTTTCATCATTAGGTCCGTGGAAAGCAACTACCCAATATTCATAGTCTTTTTCAGGAACAGATGCATAATTTACATCAATACAATGTTTGTAGATAGATGCGAAGTTTTTCTTCCATTCTTCTTCCGACTCAAAGTTATATGGGTTAGGTGGATAGTTCTTATCCAACGTATATTGTTGTACCGCTCTTTTTTCAAACAAAAGACCTGAATATTTTTCATAGTCACGTAAACTACGAATAGAACCAAATCCATAAGGTCCGTCATGACCTTTTTGTTCTTCACCATCCATACCAAAAAGTTGACGATTTGTTAAGTGAGAATGATTGTTTTTTCTAACCCATTCTTTATCATCATCCCATTGTTTGGTTCTTCCTTTACGGGTGTATTCGTGCCAAATTAAAACTTTGTGTGAATGGAATAGGTCGTAACCCCATGTGTATGCTCTTGCAGCGATTGAAATTTCTTCACCATGAAAATAGTATTCAGGATTATGTTGAACCTCAGTTGAGAATTGTCCCAAAGTAAAACAATAGTGTGCCGAGTAAAAACGTGCGGTTACAGGTTCTTTTAATTGTTGCCAACCTGGAATTGTTTCAGGTAAGAAGAACACAGCACCCTCAGGAATAAATCTATCAAACGCCATTCTCCATGGCTCTTGCATTCTACCTGCCGGGTCATTGTCGGGGTCAAATGACGAAACATAACCTGTAAGTAATGGTTTTTTGTAACCTTTCTTTTGAAGTTGTTTAATCATCTTAATCATCTCATCGTCCCAATTGGGAGCGAATCTCATGTGAGAATCAATCTGAAGTGTATATTCTTCACCATTATAAAGTTGTTGTGTGAGATTACGAGCCCAACACACACCTTGAGATTCTTCATGAGGAATGTTTAAGATTCTAAATCTTGAATCATTTTCATACTCAGTCAATTCATCAAACTTGTCGTCAGGATGAAATTGTCTAGCAATAGCTAATCTTAAATTTTTGGGTCTTTTAGCATTCTCCAACATATTTTTAATTGTTGGAATAAGTTGGGGGTCACGATAAGCCGCAATCTGAACAAATATTTTCATATAAACTAATTTTTACAAAAAAAATATGTTCAGTTCAAAAAATATAAATAGATAATGATTAAAATTCACCACCATAAACAACTAAGTCCCAACTCGCATTGTTGTTAGGTGGTAATTGACCTGATAATATATTACTTAACGCAATATACATAATATTTTCATATACAACAAAGTCACCTTGGTCGTATGTTGTACCTATGTTCCATTCACCTTCAAAACTAATGTTCATATTCTATAAATATTATATTGGGTTTGGAACGTAGTCCAATGTAATAACCGTAGTCGGACAAGTTTTAGTGTAATTGTATGAGAAATTGTTTGGTGTTCCATCACTAACTCTAACAATACTAACACCATTGGCCCCACCAAACGAAGGAGTCATGTTTATTGCTGAAGTATTATAAATACCTACACAACCTCCACCAGAAACATTTGTCGCACTACCATTGAGTGTGATTGTTGAACCATAAGGTACCGTAATCGTGTCAGAACCACTACCCGCAATACCAAGAGCATTCTTAATATAAACAGATGAACCATTAACCAAGATAGAGAATGTACCTCTAGCACAAGTCTGAATAGCCCAGTTAATTGTTATTTGAGTAGTACACACACTAGGTGTTGCCGTCATAGTTGGCGTTCTTGTTGGAGTTAAGGTTCTTGTTGGTGAAGAAGTGGGTGCCGGTGTTGACGTTCCTGTCGGAGTTACCGTTGGAGTTTTTGTAGGTGTTGGAGTTCTTGTAGATGTCGGAGTTACAGATACTGCAGGTCCTTCTTGACAGGTCGCACAATCATTGTAACCAACTTTAACGGTAATTGACGTGTCTGCAGGATTTATTGATGGTTCTAAAACAATATAACAACCTGAAGGAATCGCCGAACCTTGAACATATACAACATCAGTTGTAGGTGCGCCCACAATTGCAAAGTTACCAAAATAGGTATCACCACCACCGCATGGTTCAAGTTCATAAACCAATTCAGGTAATGTTGGTGTTGGCGTTGGAGTTGACGTGGTTGTAGGTGTTGGTGATGGACATGCTCCTGAACACTCCGCCAATGAACAATAACCAAAATCAAATCTACTAGTTGCTGTGTAACTTCCTAACTCAATAGGGCTTGATTCTTGAATATAATAACAACGTGAACCAGAACCGTTACCCAAATCAATAAAGATACTGTAACCAACACCGATAGATTGTCCACCAATAACATTAACATTATAAAGACCTTCTCTCAGTTCTGTACAACAATCAATCAAATCAAATTCGTATGAATATACTGCAGGGCTTTCTGTTGGTGTGTTAGTTGGTGTGTTAGTTGGTGTTAATGAGTTTGTTGGTGTTACTGTCGGAGTAAGTGTTGGTGTTTGTGTTGGTGAATTTGTTGGTGTTATAGTTGGCGTAATAGTTTGAGTTGGCGATACCGTAATTGACGGTGTTACAGAATTAGTTGGGGTTTGGGTAACTGTTGGTGTAAGCGTATTTGTAGGTGTAATTGACGGTGTATTAGTTGGAGTGGTTGTTGGAGTAACTGTTGGTGTTATTGTATTTGTAGGTGTGATTGACGGTGTTGGAGTTACTGAGTTTGTAGGAGTTACTGAGTTTGTTGGTGTTACCGAATTTGTCGGGGTTATTGATGGTGTAACAGTTGGCGTAACTGTTGGCGTTAAAGAGTTTGTTGGTGTTACCGATGGAGTATTTGTTGGGGTTATAGATGGTGTGACAGTTGGGGTAACACTGTTTGTTGGTGAGTTTGTTGGTGTTACTGAGTTTGTTGGTGTTACTGAGTTTGTTGGGGTAACCGAATTTGTTGGTGTTACTGAGTTTGTCGGGGTTATTGATGGTGTAACGGTTGGCGTAACTGTTGGTGTAACCGAATTTGTTGGTGTTACCGATGGAGTATTTGATGAAGTTATTGTTGGTGTAATAGTCATAGTAACAGTGTTGGTTGGTGTTACTGAAGGTGTTATAGATGGTGTAACCGAGTTTGTTGGAGTTATAGATGGTGTTGTAGTAACCGTATTTGTTGGGGTTATAGACGGGGTTTGTGTTACAGTTGGAGTTACAGTATTTGTTGGTGTGATTGAAGGTGTTGGAGTTACCGAATTTGATGGGGTAATACTTGGTGTTGGGGTTAAAGAGTTTGTTGGTGTTACTGTCGGTGTAACTGTATTTGTTGGTGTAATAGACGGACTTGGAGTTACTGTATTTGTTGGTGTAATAGACGGACTTGGAGTTACTGTATTTGTTGGGGTGTTTGTTGGAGTTATCGTTGGTGTAACTGTTGGTGTTATTGTTGGGTCTAATGTTGGTGTTGGAGTAACTGATGATGTTTGAGTTGGTGTTAAAGAATTTGTTGGAGTAACAGAGTTTGTTGGAGTAATTGTAACAGTTGGTGTAACGGTGTTTGTTGGAGTCAAAGAATTAGTTGGCGTAATAGTTGGTGTTACACTTGAGGTAACTGACGGGGTATTTGTTGGTGTATAAGTTGGTGTTGTTGTTTCTGTTGGTGTTAAAGTATTTGTTGGTGTAGTTGTTAACGTTGGTGTTACTGTTGGTGTAGTTGTTTCAGTTGGAGTTACTGATTGAGTTGGTGTTAAAGAATTTGTTGGTGTAATAGATTGAGTTGGGGTAATCGTATTGGTTGGTGTTATTGTAGGTGTAACTGTTACACTACTTGTTGGTGTATTAGTTGGTGTGATTGTATTAGTTGGTGTGATTGACGGTGTTGGTGTAACCGTATTTGTTTGAGTTATGGATGGTGTTGGTGTTACTGAATTTGTCGGAGTTATGGATGGTGTAACGGTCGGAGTAACAGTTGGTGTTAAAGAATTTGTTGGTGTAACCGAATTTGTTGGTGTAACCGAATTTGTCGGAGTTATGGATGGTGTAACGGTCGGAGTAACAGTTGGAGTAACTGAATTTGTTGGTGTTATTGTAGGTGTTTGAGTTACTGTTGGTGTTGGTGTATTTGTTGGGGTCTGTGTTGGAGTCTGTGTATTACTAGGTGTATTTGTTGGAGTCTGTGTTGGAGTCAGTGAATTACTAGGAGTATTTGTTGGTGTTTTTGTTTGTGTTGGCGTTTGTGTTTGTGTTACCGTAGGAGTTGGAGTTGGTCCTGGACAAGGTTGTAAAATACTCAATGTAACACCACCATTGTTTGTTACAGTTTGAGTACTAGATGAATCCGTTGTTACCGATGCTCCTAACATTAAGTATTTAGTATTTGGTAATGATGTGAGAGGCGCTTTTGGATTAAGTTGAGTTGTTAAATTTGAATTATAAACCGCAGTTCCAATAGTTATTCTCATATTAGTCCAATAACCTGGCCAACGTCCACTATAGAATCTACCAACAGTATCGGTTGCGGTTGTATAATTATATGTGTCAACCTGAGTATTAATACTTCTTACCCCATCAATGTAAACCGCAGTCGTTCCATCAGAATTACTATTGTATATGAAATAGTGCCAAGCGTTTGTACTGATAGCGGATGCCATGTTATAGGTATATGAACCTCCTCCACCATTTTTGTCTGTAAGAATTGTTGTGTTATTTGTGAATGCTAGATTTAACGCACCCAAATTACTACTAACAGGGACACCTAATATTCCTCTATTATTAAAGTCTGAGGTATTATAGAACCATCCCTCAACAGTGTATGAACCGACACCAAAAGTAACGCCAGGACTTATTCCTAATGATTGACTACTACCGTTAAATAATAAACTTCCTGCTAAAACCGTACAAGGTGTGGAAGTTGGCGTAGGTGTTGGTGTTACCGAAGTGCTTGTAGGAGTTGAAGTAACTGTAGGTGTAACTGTTTTTGTTGGAGTAATTGTTGGAGTCTGTGTTGGGGTTTCAGTTGGTGTTTGAGTATTAGTTGGGGTATTAGTAGGAGTAAGTGTTGGAGTTTCAGTTATAGTTGGCGTTAGTGAATTAGTAGGAGTAAGTGTTGGAGTTTCAGTTATAGTTGGCGTTGGTGTCACCGTTGGAGTTTCAGTACTAGTTGGCGTTGGAGTTTCAGTCGGTGTTACTGTTGGTGTTAGTGAATTTGTGGGGGTTGGGGTTGGAGTTTCAGTCGGTGTTACTGTTGGTGAAATTGTTGGTGTTAAAGTTGGAGTTGGTGAAATTGTTTGTGTTGGTGTCACTGTCTGAGTTGGAGTTGGACTTGGTGTACCACCAACACTTAATGATGGGGTTGGAGTTGGAGTTTTAGTTCCTTGAAATCCAACAACAAATATATTCCAATTATTTAAATCTTGGTCAGGAGATAAATTTGTGGGTTCAACATTATTAGTTGATAAATAAAAAATATTGGCATACACCACAAAAGTATTTGCCGAATAAAACGTATCACCAGTCCACTGACCTGCCCAAGTATATCCCGTCATGTTATATCGGTTCGATAAATTCTATTATTTGTGACCAATTTACAGTATCAATATCAGGTGGAGTATCTGTTGCAGATACAAAATTCAACGATATGTAGTTTTTGTTATCATAAAAAACAACTGCGTTGGGAATATATGGTAAATTAGGTAACCAAACACCTTTCCAATTGAATTGAGCCATTTTTTATTTTAACTATAAATACCACAAAAAATAAAACCCCCACTTTTGTGAGGGTTTTTTATTAGTTTGATAATATTTTTTTATTAACAA
>Ga0102865_1000259_pt1 | contig 14609 bp, 11 predicted proteins | sample Colrivmet1449C02_FD_78440 | JGI IMG/M metagenome (GOLD analysis project Ga0102865, IMG submission 78440) | Estuarine microbial communities from the Columbia River estuary - metaG 1449C-02 | ecosystem: Environmental > Aquatic > Marine > Intertidal zone > Estuary | place: USA: Columbia River...
CATCACCTTTAGCCATAACTTGACGAATGTAATCGGCCGAAACTCCATTTGGCATATTCAATTCTTTTGCAACACGGCCACCAGGAGCTAATTGTGGAAATTTTAAATAAAGATAATCAACTCCTCTTGTTTCTAGTGATACACCCCATTTTTTTGCACCATCTTCCGGTTTGAAAGGATCCAATCCAGATTCTTTTGCTGAAGTCGAAATAATTGCACCAATAGCAGATTTACTAGTAATTCCCAAGGCACCCAAAGCAACAGCCACTTTAAGGGCTTTACCTGATAAAGCAGCTTTACTCACAGCGGCAGCTGTAGGTGGCGGTTTTACTTGAGCTGGCTTTGGTGCTGCAGGTGCAGCTTCCGCTTTTGGTGGTGGTTTGACCTCTGGCGGTTTAACCTGTTCCGCTTTTGGTGGTGGTTTGACCTCTGGCGGTTTAACCTGTTCGGCAGTTTTCTTGGCTCTATCATCAGCTTCCCGTTTAGCTTTATCTTCAGCAGCCCTTTTGGCTTTATCTTCAGCAGCCTTTTTAGCTCTATCATCAGCTTCCCGTTTAGCCTTATCTTCAGCAGCCTTTTTAGCTCTATCTTCGGATTCTTTTTTAGCTTTATCTTCAGCAGCTTTCTTGGCTTTATCTTCAGCAGCCTTTTTAGCAGTATCTTCTGCTGGCTTCTTAGCTGGTTCTGCTGGCTTCTTAGCCGGCTCAGGTGGCTTCTTAGCCGGCTCAGGTGGCTTCTTAGCCGGCTCAGGTGGTTTCTTAGCCGTTTCTGCTGGCTTTTTGGCCGGCGCAGTTGGCTTAGCTGGTTCAGTTGGTTTAGCTGCCTCTTTTTCTTCCGCCTTCTTCTCACGGCGAATGACTCTCTTAGGCTTTGGTCTTCTACGAACCGTTAATGCCTTCAACAATTCTTGGTGGCGTTGTTCTTCTTTTCCTGTATCAGTTTTTTTATATTTTTCTTCTATTACTCTTTGAGCCAATTCATCTTTGCGATTATCAACCATCAATTGGTAGATTTGACCAAGAACTCCATCCATTTCGCCACTATCCGCAAGAGCCTTAGGTGTGGCCTTGGTGGAATTCAGCAATGAAGCTGAAGTTTGTTTTGATTTTTCGGACAATTTACTCATCGATTGTTGATGAGTAACATCCTTACTGGTGTCTCTTGCCATTTATCTCTTTTGTCGTTCTCTTATTTTTTGATTTTCTTCCTCAATATACTGAATCAACATAGAGACATAGATATCTCTTTCCCATGGCAACATAGCTTCTAACTCCGTCAAACTGTATTTGTGATGCTGCATCAAAGAGAAATTAGTTTTGTAATAATTCCTCAAGTTATCGTGACGCAGCGTCAACCGAAAAAATTTTCGAGACCTTCTACGTCAATTTTATGATAAAAACCACATTTACTACAAGTCATCTCAACCGTTTCTTTTAACTTTGGTAAGTTATTAAAGAAGTGTTCAACCTTTTCAAATTGAGCCTGATTCAGACCTTCAACAAACTCCAACATTTCACCAGGTTCGGCCTCATGTGCATAATAGAATTGATCGCCGTCATAAATGTGTTCGATACTTTCTGAAATCAAGTTGAAAGTCACCTCAGTAATATCTTCCATGTTGAGAGAATCTTTGATGATACCAAACTCAGGGTACTTCATCTTAATCATAATCTTGTCAGTCAATTGAATTTCTGGACTAACTTCTTCCTCACGATATGGTTGAATGTTCTGTAGGTTAACACTTGCTTCCATAATGTTACCACAAACCTTTTCTTCAACCTCATTATTACAACGGTATCTTGTCTCTACAATTTCACCGACAGATTTGCTTCTGAGATTGATGAAGTAATATTCAACATCAATGATAGGCAATTTGTCGATATTGATACCTTCAGTCAAAGTACAATTGTTCAGTATGTCACGGACATTCTGTTGAATCGTTGAGGACTCATTTGACTCCAGAGCCATCAATAGATTCTTTTGTTCTTTAACTAGAAACGGTCTATATTTAATTATTTTCTTAGATATAGGTAATTCAATTTCATATGTTGGCACATCAAGTTTAGGTAAAGCCATAATTTCTCCAATTTAATTATACAAATCCATTAATATTATCAGCACTTTTGCCAATCGAATCAATTCCAGAACCAATGGCACCAGTGGCACTATCGGTGATTGCACCAATAGCACCTTTTGCAGTACCACCAAGCCCACCGTACTTGTCGATAACATTTCCGACTGCCGAATCCAACAGTTCCATCGCAAGGCCTTGGAGAGAATTGTTCTTCCAGTAAGTGTATGCAAATGTCACTGATAGTTTGTGGTAACCATCATTAGACCAATCTAGGTCCATTTGGTTTATTGCAATTGGAAATGCCTCATACAAGTTGCAAGAGTATGATGGTTGATTCGTAACATCATATTGTGTTATTGTCAAATCTGTACAATAATCACTTTTATATCTAAAGTTGTTGTTGTACAACGGATTGATAAAGTTCAACCACGCATCAAAGAATACTTTTTGTGACATATCATCATCAACAATAAATGTCAAATCAATGTCACTGTATGTGTTTTGATATGGAAACTTCTCAATCGGACCATATGTCTTTTGTTCGATTGTTGCAAGTGTTCTACCTGGTAGATTTGCGTTCTCACATCTATATTTCAGGTTTCTATTGGTCTTTACATAAGCCAACAGTGTAAAAGGAATAGGAACATCGACCTCAAAACGATTCGGTCTAGCCAAATCGCCGGTGAAAGATGATTTAAAACCGCTAATTGAAACTGGCATCTTAGTTCCTTATTTCTTCTACTGAGTCTTTCCAGACTTCTTTTGGTTGCGCCTTCTTGAATTGGTGTACAGGCAAATACATTGCAATGTCCCATTCGTTAGGTTCGACAGCCAATATTCTAGATTTAATGTGATTGTACAAATAATGTTTGATACAAGGTCTAAACTCTTTTAACTTAGATGATGCATCCAACATTGGATATGTGATACGAATTCTCTTAATCTCATCTTCATCATTGTAAATTGCAAAATTCAACAACTTCTTCATAAAAATTAATCTATAACGAAGTGGCAAATAATGTATGTTTAACCCAAGAAAACCATCAGATTGTCGTTTTAAAGGCAAAACCAATGGAAATCTATCATAATAAGGCAAATCGCTTTTGCCTTTAGGATCATATACGAAGTAGTATAGCCCACCCATCAAAAACTTTTGTCTATCGGATGGTTTGGTCCAGCGAGACTTCTCCCTTGTTATTGGAATGGCTAATCGACCAGGGTTTCTTAAATCTGCAATTCGTTTTAATAACCATGTCATAGATTCTCGGCTCATCGTTTGATAGTTAGCCGAAACCTTTTCTTCTGACAGTGTAGTGAGTATGGATTTTGTTATCATCGGATATTTAGTTATAGTCCGAGATCGTGTTCCGTTATAAGTTTGAATTCCCAACCACGGTCTAAACAATATTCTGTTGCCGCCTTGAACTTGGCCTGATTGACACCCCAAGTTACAACCTCCCGTATGTATTGTTTAGTAACACGTTTCTTCTTTTCAGGTTCCATTGTTTGATATTTCGGTTTGACTTCAAGTATCATGGTTTTAAGTTTACCATCTCTATCACAAACTTTAACGACAAAATCAGGAAAATAACGGTGCATACGATTATCCACAGGAGATTTGTATGGAATTATGAGTTCCTCTGAAGCCCAAGACACAATATTTGGATTTTTGTCGAGCCAATTCATCACTCGGCATTCCCATGATGAGCGATAAATGATATTTTTGTAATCCCCTGCGTATTTTTGAGGATTTGAGGGTTGGAATCTTCCAGAATATGCCATAAATACTATATATCAATCTTTTTAGAAAAGACCATGGCAATAATTTCAATCCCAACATCAATCGGTGGCGTGTCAATTCCTGGAGCTGCACTTAAAGGTCCTTTGGGTAAATTGTTTGGTAACAATAATCAAATAGAAGTTTTATCTTATCCGAGAGATTTGCAGTCTGCAACAAGAAACCATGTGGTACAATTCACAATTAATGAAGTACAGCCCACCGGTTATCAACAAGGTAAATCATATACATTGAGTGATGCTTGGAATGGTGTAAAGAATAGTACAGAAGAATTAACCAGTGCGGTTACAAAAGGATTTGCCGGTGACGGTATAGTAAACAAAGGAATCGGTTCGATTTCAGCTTTTTCAAGTCAAGCACAAATAACATTTAAACAAAAAAAATCAAAGATTAAAGCTGCAATAAACTTATACATGCCAGATACATTGGAATTTACCAACGCAGCAGGATACAACCAAACAAGTCTACTTGAAATTGCAGAATCGATTTTAACAAGAATTCCTGGTGTAAAAGAAGTGGCAACACCAGCATTTTCAGCAGTTCAATCAAATGCTGCTAAATTAGCTCTATCATCACAAGGCCTTGCACTCAACCCACAACAACAATTGTTGTTTGATGGTATAGATTTCAGGTCATTTCAAATGTCTTTTACTTTTACACCATTTTCAAAAGATGAGGCAACCGCAGTAAAGAATATTGTCAAGATGGTTAAGACACATGCTGCACCAAGAATTGTTTCAGGTTCTGCTGGCATGCTTTTTGTACCACCTTCTACATTTAATTTGAAATTTATGTCTAACGGTAAAGAAAATGAAAACATTGGTAAAGTGTCAGAATGTGTTATTGAAACTATTGATGTGAATTATGCACCAAACGGATGGTCTGCACATACAGATGGTGCACCAATTCAAACTACAATGTCTATTAGTTTTAAAGAAATAGAATTGATAGACAGAGAAAAAATAGAAAAGGATGGTTATTGAAATGCAATATTTTGATACACTCCCAAAAATAATTCACACAAATAATAATGGTATTTCCACCATTATGACGAATCTTATGGCCAGAGTCAGTATTCTACCAGAGATTTTAAAGAATCCAATGGTATATTACAAATATGATATACAAGATGGTGATACACCAGAAATTGTTGCATACAAATACTATGATGATCCATATCGTTATTGGATAGTATTGTTTGCAAACAAGATGTTGGATCCACAATGGGACTGGCCACTCAATTCAATACAGTTTAATGAGTATGTAAATGACAAGTATGGTAACACATTGAATAATTTACATCATTATGAAAAGGTGATTACCAAAACTACCCGTGGCACTGATGATGACCAAACAGTCACAGAAAGTTTTATCATTTCAACTGAAGAATTTCTTGGTGTTGGTTTAGTTAAAACAATTGAACTTAATGAACGCCGATTGGCAAATGGACTTTCTACAACAGCCAATACAAAAAGTTATTTGGATATAACAATACAATCAACACCTATAACCAATTATGAATATGAAATGAATTTAAATGAATCAAAAAGAAACATTAACATATTGAATTCAAAATATGTTGACCAATTGGAAACTGAATTTCAAGATTTGATGAGTTAATATGGCCACAAATAATCCCACTCCAGTTGAAGCTTCTGGTGCTTATTCACCACAAGACTATTCTTTAAAGACACTTAATTTTTTAACATCGAATGGTAAAAGAATAGAACTTAAAAAAATAATGATGGAGTTTTCATATTATGAAGATATCTACACATTTGCAGCATCTGGTTATGTGACTGTAGTTGATGGACAAGGTTTCATTGAACTTCTACAGTTAACTGGCAACGAATATCTTGAAGTAAATTTTGGTAAAGTGAAAAATGGTCCTAATGCTAACGACCAAATTTTTAGGGTGTATAAGATTGGTGATAGAAAACCAGGTGGAAATCATAACACTGAGGTCTACACACTACATTTCTGTTCTGAAGAATTGATGCTTTCAGAGCAGACAAAGATAAGTAAGTCATATTCTGGCCAAAAGGTTTCTGAAATTGTTAAAGATGTATTAACAGAAAAACTTAAAGTCAAACCAAAAAACATCAATGTAATTGAAGAAACAACTGGTGTTTATGATTTTATTGTGCCAAAATTAAAACCATTTGAAACTATCAGTTGGGTATCAACATATGCAAGACCAAAAAAACAAAACAGCACCGCTGACATGTTGTTCTTTGAAACAAAAGAAGGTTTCAACTTTAGGTCTCTACAATCCATGTACAAAGACAAAGTTTATGCAACATACAAGTATGAGCCAATGAACTTAGATAATAAGAAACAAGATTTCCAAGAAAAAGCATACAATGTGATTGAGTATGAATTCTCCAAAACATATGATGCATTACAAGAAATTACATCTGGTTCGTTTGCAAATAGGTTGATTTCTATTGACCCATTAACTCGGTCATTCAACGTGACAGATTTTGATTATAACAAGATGAAAGACACAATGGAAAAGTTGAATCCTGGTGGTATTTTGAATGAATTGAAAAATAGATTTGATAAAGCATTGAATCAATCACCAGAAGGTGTGTTAAAAGTTGCAACAGGCAATTCAAACCATGGAAATGTACCTTACATCAAAGAAAAAGAAGGTGGATTTGCAAAAGACATTTTCATTGAAACAATCTTACCACTTAGAACCGCTGCAATTTCACTTGCAAACTTTACGGCACTAAAAATGGCCGTGCCTGGTGATCCAGGTCTGACAGCAGGTAAGGTAGTTGAATTCAATCTTTTCACACTAAAACCAACAAACAATACAAAAGAACTGGACAAAGCTTATTCAGGTAAGTACCTTGTCACTGCGGTTCGACACATTATCAAACAAACTGCATATCAGACAATTTTAGAAATGGCCAAAGAAAGCTTACCAAAAGCACAAGAAGGTGCAAATAATTCAGACAAGAATGTTAGACAGGCGATTACAGCATGATGAACAATTTTATTGGTAAAGACGGCTTTCATTGGTGGTTAGGTGTTGTTGAAGATAGAACCGACCCACTAGGATTAGGCCGGGTGCGTGTCCGTATGTTCGGTCACCACACAGACAACCTTGAAGAATTGCCTACGGATGGTCTATCTTGGGCGTTACCTTGTCTGCCACCAAATGTGTCAATGACTGATGGTGCACCACTATTGGGTGACTATGCATTTGGTTTCTTCACTGATGGTGAATCCAGTCAAGCACCCATCATCATTGGTATATTTCCAGGTATACCAAAAAATGGACCAAATACATCCAAAGGTTTTTCAGAAGGAACATTCTATCCATTAGGTGAACCTACCAGTAGCAGATTGCACAGAAATGAAAAAATTGAAGGAACTGCAATAGGCTATCATGATAATAACCTAGATACCAGTGTGCCTACGGCTAGCGGTGGTACTTGGAGTGAACCAAAATCAAAATATGATGCAAAAATCCCATACAATCGGGTGACACAGACTGAAGCAGGACATGTATTTGAGTTGGATGATACACCTGGTGCTGAGAGGATACACCTCCACCATAAGGCCAATACATTCTTTGAGATTGCACCTGATGGGTCAAAGGTTACCAAAGTATCTGGAAAGAACTATGAGGTTTATCTTTCCGACAATAATATTCATGTAAAAGGTGTTTGTAATATTACAGTCGATGGCAATGCAAACTTATATGTCAAAGGAAGTGTACAAGAAAAGGTTGCTGGTAACTATTCTTTGAATGTGACTGGAGATATAGTTATGAATGGTAAAACCATCAATTTGAATCGTGGTACGATGGGTGCTGCAAGAATTGGAGATACGGCTGATACTGGTGATGACGGAACCGGAAGTGCAAATGATGATAATCTTGCTGGCACCAATGTTATCGAAACTGGTTCAGGTACAGTATTCATTGGAGATTAAAATTTCGAATTTTCTTATTCCGGCCCAAGAATTTTCACCGGCACATCTCAGATTCCAAAAAACACATTTACTTTTAGCTCATAAATAAAAGATGACAACTTTAACCAAAATATACTCAGACATAGACTTTACTTTCACCAAGAAGCCGGTGACTGGTGATGTTGCTTTAAGTTTTGATAATAAGGCTGTAATACGTTCAATCCGAAACCTGTTGTCAACAAGGAAGTATGAACGACCATTTGATCCCGATTTAGGGTCAAATATTGATGCACTTTTGTTTGAAAATTTTTCACCTCTTGTTGCGAGCTTAATTGAAAGAGAAGTTATTGATACTATAAACAACTATGAACCAAGAGCATTGGTGGATAGTGTTAGAGTTTCTGCAAATCCAGATTCCAATCAATATGATGTTACAATAACATTTTACATAGAAAATGCAACATTACCGACAACAGTAACACTCCTTTTAGAGAGAAATAGATAAGATGGCTGCAAATACTGGTTTAAACATAACAGAACTAGATTTTAATCAAATAAAAACTAGCCTGAAGAACTATCTTCAGTCACAAGACACTTTAAAAGATTATAATTATGATGGTTCTGCACTTTCAACGTTGTTGGACATTCTAGCATACAATACACAATACAATGCTTATTACTTGAACATGGTGGCCAATGAAACATTCTTGGACACCGCTTTACAAAGAGCATCTGTTGTTTCACATGCAAAAACATTGGATTATGTACCAAAATCTTCTATTGCACCAACAGCCACAATCAATTTGAAGGTCAATCAAGTTACTGATGCATCATTAACATTACCTAAATTCACATCGTTTTTGTCAGAATCAATTGATGGTATCAGTTACATGTTTGTTACAACTGAAAATACCACAGTTACGGTATTAAATAATACTGCAAACTTTGATGGTATAACACTGAAACAAGGTACACCAGTATCTTTGTCTTTTACTTATAATAGTGCAACAAATTCAAAATCTTTATTTGAAATACCTGAAATAAATGTGGACACAACCACGTTAACAGTTTCGGTGCGTGAGTCATCGTCAAATAATTACTATGACATATACACACATGCACAAAATTATTTGGCAATTTCAGGTTCTTCTTTAGTTTATTTCTTACAAGAGAATGTCAAAGGTTTCTATGAAGTTAGTTTTGGTAATGGTGTACTAGGTAAAAAATTAACCAACGGTAATATTGTCACACTATCATATGTTGTAACAAATGGCTCGGCCTCTACCGCTGCAAACAATTTTGTGTTGATGGATTCAATTTCGGGATATTCAAACACAAGAATTTTTCCACTAACCTCTGCAACTCAAGGTGGCGATAAAGAATCTATAGAATCAATTAAATTTCAAGCACCTAAGTCCTATTCTGCACAAGGTCGTGCAGTCACTAAAGAAGATTACATTACAGCAATTCAACAGAATAATCTTGGTTACTCTTTTGATTCGGTGAATGTTTGGGGTGGCCAAGAGAATGATCCACCAGTGTATGGCCAAGTGTTCATTGCAATGAAACCATCTGGTGCATACATGCTAACTGAAAATCAAAAATCAAAATTGATTAAAGATATTTTGAAACCCATATCAGTATTGACTGTAGAACCTACGATTGTTGATCCAGATTACACATATATTCAAATTACTGCAAATGTTTTGTATGATCCTAAGAAAACAAGATTAACTGCAAGTGAAATAAAAACAAATGTCAAAACTGCAATTAACAATTATGCAAGAACAACACTGAATAGTTTCAATTCGACATTTAGATCATCTGAATTTAATAATCAAATCAATTCAGTCGATTCTTCTATCATCACAAACGAAATATCAATACAATTACAGAAGAAATTTTACCCAAACCTATCAACACCAACAACATACAAATTGTATTACGGTGCGCCATTAAAACGTGGTTTGTTTTTGAGTGGCATCACCAGTACACCTTCTATTGTGTATAGAAACCCATTAAATTTGGCATTATCAGTTGATGGGCTTTATATTGAAGAAGTTCCATCATCAACAGGTGGTGCAGAATCTATTACAGTAACAAATCCTGGTTTTAGTTATCAAGGTCAACCAACAGTCACCATATTAGGTGATGGAACCGGTGCAACAGCCGAAGCTGTTATGTCAAATAACGGCACAATAAAACAAATTAATGTTTTGACAAAAGGAACAGGATACACATCGGCTATACTTAAAATTACTCCGGCCGCAGGAGATACTACAGGTTCATCAGGCGGAGGTATAATTACACTTGAAGGTCGTTACGGTATACTAAGATTATACTACAATGATACAACAAATGTCAAGACTGTGTTCAAAGGTAATATTGGTACTGTTGATTACAATTTAGGTGTAGTCACACTAGATGCATTTTCACCATTGAATGTAAATAATGATTTAGGTCTATTAACTGTAACTACAAACCCAACAACAACAATTATTTCTTCCACATATAATAGAGTTATTACTGTAGATGAATTTGATCCACAGTCTATTGTTGTTAATGTTACTGCCAAATCAACATGATAGATAACAGCCAAAAAACCTCAAATCTGGTTTTATCTCAGTTACCTGAGTATGTTCGGGATAATCCTGAATATGCCAACTTCAATCTATTCCTAAAGGCTTACTATGAATGGATGGAAACAACTGGTAAAGTGACAGATAGGTCTAAAAACCTATTGAATTATAAAGATGTTGATGCAACAACGGAAGAATTCATAGATTACTTCAATAACGAATTCTTACCTTTCTTTCCTAGAGAATCTTTGATAAGCCAAGAACAGGCTGTAAAAGTTGCAAGACAGTTGTACCAAAGTAAAGGTACACCAGGATCATATGAATTTCTTTTCAGAGTTTTATATAACACAGATGTGGAAATATTCAACACTAAAGATTCGGTGTTCAAGGCATCCGCTGGAACATGGTATATTGCAAAAAGTTTAAAACTATTGTCGGCCAATCCATATTTCTTACAAACAAAAAACTATAGAATTTTTGGCGAAGTTTCAAAATCTATTGCAACAATTGAAGCTGCTGTATTAGTTGGAAACAAAACAGAAATATTCATATCAAATATACAAAGATTATTCAATTCTGGTGAAACTGTTAGAATTGTAGATTCAAATAATCAAGATGTTTTATTTGGTGGTAATGTTCTTCGAGCAAAAATTGTTGGTCAAATTAGCCAAATAAAAGTTAATCCAACAAGCCGTGGTTTGACATATCAACCTGGTGATCCTGTTGTTGTTTATGGTGGGTTAAACGCAAACGTTGCAAATCCAATTGGTGCAACTGCAATAATTGGTGAGATTACAAAAGGTTCCATTCAACGTATTAATGTGGTAGAAGGTGGTTATGGTTATTCCATGAAACCAAATACTACCATTATAATTGAAGATTCGGCTATAAGTGGCGCAAGAGCAAATGTTGGTTCAGTTTCACCTTTTCTACCACCAGCTTTTATAATTGTTAATGGTGGTTCTGGTTATAGAATTAATGATACTATTGTGTATGATGAATCAACTTTTGCGTTCGTTTCGTCAGTTAATGCACAAGGTACCATAACAAATATTAAATATAGTGCGTCAGTTAACGCACAAGCTATTGTTGGAATAACAGCACAAGTATTTTCCTCAAATTCACAAGCTACCGGCGCAATTGTAAAAACCGCCACCGCAGTCGGCAAGGCAAGATCAAACGTAGCTTTCATACCAATGGATGTTATTGGTTTTAAAAGGAATATTCAATTAAGTAATGCAAACTTTTTCTTTGCAAATATAGCAACATCGACAAAAGATACCACTCTTGCAAATTCATTTACTTTTGGATCTTTATCAACATTTCCTATTTCTTCCGTAATTGTTGATAATGGTGGTGGTGGAATAACTAAGATTCCTGAAATATCTGCACTATCAACATATGTAACAGAAGATTCTTTTGATGAATTTTCTGTCAATTCTTCATTAGAAAGTTTGGGTATATTAGGACCAATTCAAATCACAAATGGTGGTGCGGGATATGTAGTCAATGACAAGATTATTTTTACCGGTGGTAGTGGCAATGGACCATATGCAAATGTGGCCAGTGTTGATGCAAGTGGAGCTATTACATCGGTGGATTATTTTATTGATCCAGAGTATCGCACATATCCAAAGTGGCCATTAGGTGGAATGGGTTACAAAAATCAATTTTTACCCTCATTATCTATAGTTTCTTCAAATGCACAAGCAACCGGTGCATCATTATATGTTCCAGGTATTCTTGGAACAGGCGCAATTTTTTCACCGGTTGTAGATAGAGCAGGTTCGGTAACAACAATTACAATTCAAAATTATGGTGAAGATTATGAATTTAAACCTAATGTATCCATAAGAATACAAGACATTGCGGTATCTAATGTTGCAATTGAAAATTTACCAGCAAAAGATGAAATAATATATCAGGGTCCAACAATCAATCTTGCATCATATGTTGCAAGGGTTAACTCAGTTTCTTTGTTATCTCCTGATGCAAACACACAATTGTCATTGTATAATCTGAGAGTTTACAATTATGATTCTCAACCAAATCCAAGTCTACCTTTAAAAATTGACGGTAGATTTATTAATTTGAAAATGGCCAATTCGGCTTTCCCACAATTTGTACAGACATACAATTATTTTGATTCGTTGGGTAATCAAACCGTATATACAAGAGCTTATGATAAGACTGGTGTGATTTCTTTTGGAGATGGAACCGCAAAAGCAAATGCAACATTCTTAAATGGTCTTGTGATTGGTGAAGGGCAATATTTGACTTCACAGGGCCAACCAAGTTCATACGATATATTGCAAAGTACCAAGTACAACAATTTCACATATCAAATTACACTTGAAAAAGAAATTTCAAAGTATAGAGAAGTATTATTAAACCTATTACACCCAACCGGAACAAATGTAATTGGTCGTTATGCATTAAAATCAAATAACGAAGTTTTCCACCATGCACAACAAGGTTTTGAAAGTGGTCAAAAACTATCTTATTATTTGGGTGAACATACATCTGATGCACTTAATATTGTCACAAGTTTTACCAATAAGAGTAACAATGTAATCAAATTTAATAATAAACTTGGTGCAAATTTAGAAACAATTATATTTCCAAACGTAAGTACAATTGAAATTAAGAATGACCGTGGCGTAAACATCAAGTCTTTGGTTATTGGTGTGAATGATGCGGCCAATTCAATAACAATTGCAAGTAATGTTTGGTTAACATTTGGAAATGTGGCGTCTGTTACTGGTAACTCTGGCAGCAACACACTAAATATTACATCATTGACTGGTCAATTTGATTATGAAAATGGTGGTGTTTATAGTAACACAAGTTATCCATTAAAAGATATTGTGTATAGTGGCGATTCAATTCAAATGAACGCAAATGTTTACACAGTGAAAACCGTAAACTTTACACAAAACCAAATTGTTTTAACGACCAATTTATCTTCTAATGAAAATACATTACTATCAGTCAAAAGAAATTTCATTGCAAATAGTACACCAGTATCAAATCAAATTAAAATATTTGGTCCTATTGGTGTACAATATGTACCAGAAATTGCCACAGAAAATGATATCACATTAACAACAGAAGATGATAGAACAATCCTATTGGGGTAAACAATGTCAACAGTAAAAATTTCTCAATTACCAAATCTAACACGTTTAGATAGTAACACATCCAACACAATATTGGTTGGTATTGATACTTCAACGAATGTTACTAGTCGATTTACAGCTAGAACATTAACTGAAAGTCTTTATTCTAATACTGCATTGAATGTAGGTAATAACGCAATCATTCTTCCTAATGTTATTGCACAGTTTGTTGGTAACAGTTCAAACTATCTACAAACAAACTTGCAAAATAGGACAGCTGACGGATCAGCTGACCATGTTATTACTGCTGACACTGGTACTGATGATAAAAATTACATTGATTTGGGTTTGGCTGGATCAACAGACACAGATGCAACCTATACTTCCATATTACCACTAGATGGTTATTTGTATGTACAAGGTAACACTGCAACATCTATTGGTGGTAATTTAATTATAGGTACAACAACCGCAGGCAGAACAGTTAACATAATTGCAGGTGGACCAGGTTCCAGCAGCCTTCAAGTAAAGATTTCAACAGATGGTGTGAATTTGGTCGCAAAACCATTGAAGTTTGCAGATGGAACATCACAAAACACATCTGCAACTGCATCGGCCGCTTCAGGTGAATCGTTTGCCAACGGTGCATTTGCAAGAGCCAACGCTTCATATGGTGTTGCAAATTCTGGTTCATCATTTGCTAATGGTGCTTTTACGACAGCCAATTCTGCGGCCATATTTGCTAATGCTGCATTTGATCAAGCCAATTCTGGTGCATCTTTCGCTAACGGAGCTTTTGTAATTGCAAATTCAGCAGCATCATTTGCTAATGGTGCATTTAGTCAAGCAAACTCTGGTGCATCTTTTGCAAATAGTGCATTCTTGGTATCCAATTCAGCCGCATCTTTTGCTAACGGAGCATTCTTGGTTGCCAATTCAGCCGCATCTTTTGTTAATGCAGCATTTACTACTGCTAATGCAGCATTTACTACTGCTAATGGTGCATTTAGTCAAGCAAACTCTGGTGCATCTTTTGCTAATGGATCATTCTTGGTTGCCAATTCTGCGGCCATATTTGCTAATGCTGCATTCCTACAATCTAACACGGCCGC
>Ga0102865_1000277_pt1 | contig 14115 bp, 20 predicted proteins | sample Colrivmet1449C02_FD_78440 | JGI IMG/M metagenome (GOLD analysis project Ga0102865, IMG submission 78440) | Estuarine microbial communities from the Columbia River estuary - metaG 1449C-02 | ecosystem: Environmental > Aquatic > Marine > Intertidal zone > Estuary | place: USA: Columbia River...
ACTCCTACAGAATTATCTAATGTAAAACAGATAAAGAATTATGAAAGAAAGGATATTAATAAGAAAAATTTATATCATCCAGAAATTGAATTAAATATGCATATATATTATAGAACACATTTAATACCTCATCTTATTATACAATAATATTTTTGCAAATATTTAATAAATATTTCTCGTTTTTACTATTGTATTTTTTAAGTTTACCATCTATTTCTATTTTTTTCAAAGATTTATAATAATATTTTAGAATATCTTCAAATTTATAATTATCTATATTATTATCATTATTTACTATTTTGCTATATGTAATTATTGTATTTTCATTAGAACTCGAAAACCCTATATTTTTTAATACATCTATAAAATTAATAAATTCAATATCATTTAATTCTTTATCGTTATTGCATAAAAATTCTAAATATTTTTTTGTAAACTTTTTAACCTTTGTATAAACAATTGTAATATTTTTAATATATGGAAATATACAAGATATATATCCCAATGTTATATCTGGTGGATTTTGAGAAGTACTATTGGTTCTCTTAATAATATTATCATTAAATGCTAAATTATTTTTATGAGTACATTCAATTTTTATTATATAGTTTACCATTATTATATTTTATTTATAATGTATTTTTTATATAATGTATACACTAGTAACTTATTAAGTATATGAATAATTATTTACAATTATTAGGGAATGATTTGTTTTCTATAATTTTAGAAAATGTAGTAGATTTATACGAAAAAGATATTTTACTTATTGAAAAAAGAATAAATAATATAAAAAATAAAATGAGTCTTTATCACAATAATAAAAGATTATATAGAATATGGTTCAAATTTTTTGGATAACATTAGGAACTTTATACCTAAAATATTTGAGAAAATAGAACCCAAATAGCAAGAAATGCGGTTTTATATATTTTTTCAACTAAAGGATTATTATAGGTAGTAATATCATTAGTGTCAATATCCATTGTATCAATAATATTCATTATATCCATTATTTGTCGTAATTATATATTATATAATCATATCAATTTTATATATTTTTTATTATCTTATAAATTTTAATTTATATTAGTATTATTTGTTTAATATATAAATATTATATGATAAATATGTTGCAAATGATAACCATATTATGTAAGGAATTAATGCTATTATAGCAAATATTTTGGTATATTCATAATAATTACTTTGTGTTATGAATTGTATAAGAGTTAAAACTGCAAATATTAAACTTAAAATAATTATTACAAAACCATTGAATAATCCATTTTCTCCAAAAAATACTGGTATATATAAGAAATTAAATATTAGAGCGAGTGTAGGTATTATCCAGTATTTTAAATCCTTATAATATACATTTTTAGCACATTTAGAAATACTATTAGGAATACATTTAGAATCGTATAGTGCATAACTATATATTGCTCCTATAAGTAAATATAATATAGGCCATACAATTCCAAACACATAATTTGGAGGATTATATTCAGGTTTCTTCAAATTTTTATATTTGTCTTCATTCCATTTTTTTCCATAAACAGCGCCTATAGTCATACCGATTATCAATGGTATAAATATTATAATATATCTTATTGATTTAAAAAGAATGTCTATTGCAAAACTATCTTCGAAACATATATTTTCACCTAAACAACTTTTTGTTTTATTTGTTTTATTTGTTTTATTAGTTATCATACTCTATATAATGATATTTTTTTAAGTTTATAAAAATATAATATATATATTATATAGAATAGAATAATTTGGATGGTATTAATAAAAAAAAAAGAAAAAGAGGAAAGTCCTATATTTAAATTGTTGAATTTACTTGTTGATTTAGAAAAATGTGTTAAAGAGAAATGTAAAATTGAAAGAAAAAAAGTAGAAAATAGTGCTGATATGAAAACTATAAATAATTTAAGAGAAGATTATAAAAATAATAAGATGAGTGCTGATAAATTCTTAGAACAATTTAGCAAAGTTAAACTTAATATATTAAAATCTGATATACGAGACGAACTTATTAAGTGTCAATTAAATAAATGTTATTCTATTACAAAAAAAACAATTGATTATTCTGTATTAAATATAATAAATTCAAAAAAATATAGTAAGGATGAACCTGTATACAAATTAGCTAAAAAATTATTAAAATATAAAAATAAGAAAATGGCATTACAAGATATTAAAGATATAGATGTCGCAGCTCATTTAAAAATGTATGGTCAATATATAAAAAATTGATATGATATATTGATATCTACTTTAATTATAATATAACAATAATAGTTAATATAATGGAACTATCAAAATATTTTAAATATTATTATAATTTAAACGAAGACTTGCAAAATCTTATCTTAACTAAAATAAGACATCCAATTAGCAAAGAATTAGATGTAGATATAGTTAATTTTAAAACTTTTAAGGAAGATGTTATTAATACATATTTGAAAAAAGGGTTTGATTATGATATTGATGGTATGTTCTATATATATTATCAAATTGAAAATGATTTAATTAGATTCTTTAACGATGATATAGCTACAATGGATTTTATAACTGAAAAAAATATTAAAAAAATGGAGAGAATTCTATCTATTAAAAAAAAATTAGAAAAAAATAAGAAAAAAACCATTGACTGTTTAATGAATTCTACTGATAGTTTGCAAGTAAATTCTCGCATTAATATTTTAATCGGTGCTTTAACGTGTGAAGAACGTAGTAAATTTCTAAAATTATTTGCATAAGCAAATTATATTTCTATCTGTTAACTGTACCCCATTTGCACCCAAAAGTATATCCATATCCGTTTGAAGCAGGTGTTTGTGTACATTCAAAATATAAATCTTTACTTCTATCTAGAGGTCCTGTAGTAGGCGTCCAATGATTTTGTAAATTGTTGAAACCTTCATATATATTTTTTACTTGTGTATTCCAATATAAATTGGAAGATATATTTGTATATAAATAAAATATGCCTAAAAATAGCAATACCCAAATTATAATTAATGTAATGTAATATTCAAAATTATTATTTTTCATCTTTTCTAATATTTATAAATAATATAAATTTATATTACAGATAAATTATTATACTAATATTGGTTTTCTTTACCCCATTTGCATCCAAAAGTATATCCTTTTCCATTTGTTGCTTGTGTATGTGTGCATTCAAAATATAAATCCTTGCTTCTATCAAGTACGCCTGTAGTAGGAGTCCAATGATTTTGCAAAGTATTAAATTGTTCGTATATATTTTTAACTTCAGTATTCCAATATAATGTTGAAGATATATTTGTGTATAAATAGAATATACCTAAAATAAGTATTATCCAAATTATAAAAACTGTAATATAATATTCAAAATTATTATTTTTCATCTTTTCTAATATTTATAAATATTATAAAACTTGTTACAATTTTATTATTATTTTCTTGATTTACTCCATAATTTTGATAAGGTAAAATTATATATAGATTTAGATAAAGATTTAGGTGATGATTTAGGTGATGATTTAGGACTAGAAGATGATTTAGAGATAATAGATTGGTTTGTAGAAATTTCAAGAACAGACTTATTTTTATGTATAGATTGTCTTAGCGGTCTAGGTGGAATAATAGTTAAATCTGTTACTATTATTTTTTTTGAATTGGTTTCGTCAGGGCATATTATATTATTTTTATAATAATTTATTGAATGTCTTGCATAATCAATGTAATACTTTGTATTAAATGGTAACAATATTTCTTCCTCTTCGTACCCACTTATATTATCTATTAATATTGCCTTAGAACCCTTAGATAATTTTACTCTCATTATACAACAATTAATTCCTGAATATCCAACGGCAACTTTAGGATTTAATGTATGACTACTTAATGTATTTGTGATATGAACTCCTTTTCTAGAATTTTGTAAATAGTAGTCATTCGTAGAACCTCTATAAATTACAAGCGATTTTTTAACTACTGGGCATTTTTTAAATATATTATTTATATCACGAATATACAATAATAAGATTTTGTCCCATTCAAAATCTTTATAATTTTCTATTATATATTCTTCAAGTTCTATTCTTGTTAGTTCAGATATTTTTTTGTATTTTTCATATAAATACTCTTTAATTTGATAATAAAAAAGAATGTAATCTCTATTAGATTTAAACTGTCTTTTTTCTACTATTAATGTAGATTTTCTTTCAATTTCGTTTCCTATAACATCTATATCCTTATCTATTTGTAAATTATTTCTAATAAAATAATTTATTATTATATCTCCGTCGTGTGTATGACATCTTAGAGTATATATCTCAGTTGGCGTTAAACTTTTAATAAACATATTTTGTTCTTCAATCCATTCTTCATAATCTTTTGGATTAGTTAAAACATACAATTCATTTATAAATTTTTTATTATATTTATTGCAAAATACTTCAAAATCTATTTTATAATCCCTTAATATAATTTCATCTTCTTTATCGTGACTTTCTGACAATATATGTTTTTCTATTTTAAAAGTATTAAATGTTGTCTTAATTTTATCATTTTGAAATTTTTTAGATTGTTCTTGATATTTTTTATAGTATTCGCACAATAATTCATGTTCAGAATCCATATATATATCTTTATTTCTCTCTATATTTTTTCGTGCTCTATATAAACTATCTAAGAGAGATACCTTAATACTAGAAGACATAATAATAGTTTTTTATTGGTTTATCTATTAATCTTGTATAATTTATTCTTTTTATTTTATAATTTAATAAAATAAAATCTTTGTATAATATAAAGTTTGTTTTGTAAATGGATAAAAAAGACAATAGATATTATAAATAGAAGTTTGCGAGAAAATGTATTAGATTATATTGATTCTAACAAAAATTCTCTTGGTTTGCCAAACTATTACATAAAATACGTAATATATATTTGTAATAAAATAATACTATGACGCGAATGCTAAAATAGGGGCAATATACAACTTTTATTTACACACACTATATTACAATATTGATAATGATCTGAAAAATCGGTGATAATTTCGGTACCGTTGGCAGTCAAATATGAAAACTTGTGAAACCCCTTTTGTTCTAAATAATTTATGACATCTATCATTTTCGTTTTATTATCTAAAAATGTCCCCCCATATTCAAATTGTACGACTTTTATATTTTCTATATAATCTCCAAACCCTTTGATAACATTCAATTCATATCCTTCAGTATCTATTTTCAGGAAATCTATATTTTTTATGTCATTATTGATTATATAATCCTTACCTGTTTTAATATCCAATAAAATCTTATTGGTATCATCGCTAATATAACAGCTATTCGTTCTATCATAAAATGATTGATACTTGGGATAATAATAGGTCTGTTTGTTCTCTTCTCCCAGACCAAAGTTATTAAAATACGCCGCCTTATTAACATTCTTATTTTTCTTTAATTCTTCTATAAATTCGCTTACTGGATCAAAGTAATGAACTTCTCCTGTAAAATTGACAAACTCGCTGTCCGTGCGACATCCTACATCAAATATACAATCTATCTTGTCTCTAATATTCATAAAAAATACATATTCGCCATTTGTTCTGGAATCGCAATTATTAAACATAATAACTATAACAACTTAGATAACTTAATAAATAATAATATAATTAATCATAACCATTTTTCGCACCAACAATGGGGGAGGGGAAACCGCCGGGGGAAACCGTCCACAACGCGGTCTTAGAAAAGGCAAAACAGAGGGCTATTGAGAGGCCCGCGAGCTATTTGTTATATCATTAATTATTTTTTGCAAATTATTATTAAATATTTTTTTAATTTTTAAGGAATAGTATATCTAATATTTCCATTAAAATTTCTAGGTTCAACTGTAATGCTTGGATTAGGAAAACTATTTATACCATATCCACTTTTAACAGTCATATCACTGTTTGATGCAAATGTTCCATTTAATTGTGTTCCATTACTATAACTTAAATAACGTGATGGTGTTGTTATTATAATTAAAAATGTTATGTTAGCATTTGCAGAAACAATAATTGTTGTAGTTATTGGTATTTCTTGTAAATATCCTACAGCAGATAAATTTGTAGAACCGGTTAATGTCCATACTGAACTATTAGTAAGAATACCCGTGTCAGTAACTGAACCATTTCTCCAATAAATTGAAACATTTATAGTTTCGCCCACCGACGCGCCGACTACTACAATATCAAATCCTTTAATCGTTAAATTTTTAAGTGCTGTAATTCCATTAACTACACCCCTTTGACTAGCATTATAAACACTAGCAGTATTGAAAGTTACAGCAACTGCTGGTGCTGCTGCTGTTTTAGATTTACTGTAAAAATTATCTAATGATATCGTCGTTCCTATATTAGGGATACTACTTACACCTGCTGTATAACCTGTAGAAGCATTTTGATAATATTCATTAAAATCTATAGGATTAGTTCCGCCAAAAACAGATTGTAAATCATTGAAAGATATTTCTCCAGAAACAGGCGTGGAACCTGACATTTACTACAATATTTATCTATTTAATATTATTTTTTTAATTTCTTTGTCTATATCTTTATTTCTCTCTATATTTTTTCGTGCTCTATATAAACTATCTAAGAGAGATACCTTAATAGTAGAAGACATAATAATAGTTTTTTATTGGTTTATATATTAATCTTGTATAATTTATTCTTTTTATTTTATAATTTAATAAAATAAAATCTTTGTATAATATAAAGTTTGTTTTGTAAATAAAAATGAACGATTATGAAGATAAAAAAAAATTAAAAGAGCTGCTCGAAGAAAAAAAATCAGGCGATGATCTACAAAGATCTCATTATGGACTCCCTCCAAGTAATATTCAATATAATGAAGTGACACTAAGCCCTGAAGAAGTAAAATTATATAAAAAATATTTGACAAATCCTCCTCCTCCTGATGAACCAGTGACAATGGATTATAAAACTTATCTAGAAATGAGACGCGCAGAAGATTATAAAGATTATGAAATTTATGGAGGTAAAAAAAATAAATCTAAAGACAGTAATAAAAAGAATAAACCGAATATGTACAAAAAGAAAATCATACTGGGGAAAGAAAGATGTATATATAAAATACCAGGTTCAAGAAAAGATTATGTAAAATATAAGGGTAAATTTATTATTGTTAAAGATTTTATTGAATTAAATAAATAATATATAGTTATTAATCTAATTTAATTTTTGTCATATCATTCATTATTTTTTCTAAATTGTCCATATCTTTGTCTGTTGCAATATTATCTTTATTATTAGAAAGATATACTATATTATCAAAATATTCTAGTAGAATGTAATATGTATAATAACAGTATAATTCATCTGTATTGTTATCTTTATAAATACGTTCAGTATGTTCTATACCATATTCTGCATATACTTTCTTAATTATCTTAAATACTCCATATGTTTCTACTAAATATTTACAAATGTAATTATCAAACATATACCAAACAATAGTATCTATTACATCATGTTTATGATGGTTATATAATTTAAATTGTTCATCTGTAAGTTTATATTGAAATGGGATTTTAATTCCGCTGGTATCAAATATAATAGATGCTAATAGAGCATCTTTATCATTTTTTTCCATATTTTTATTCAAATAAGATGTATTGTATTTACTCAAAGGATATACGAAATTAGGTATTAAGTATTCATCAGTTAATATAGTTGAAAAACTAGTTTCTTCACAAGTATCCATAATAAATAATAATAAAATATTCCTAATTGTTTTTATAATATTGTACAATATAGCTATATAGTAGAGGCAGGTCGATATTACACTTATGCTTGTAATATTTTGCGATACTTTGGCACGATTTAATATGAGTAAGGAGAGGGTCGCTATTATCAATAAGTGCGTACAAATCCTTATAATGTATTTCTGTATCCCATTTATTATCTTGACCACGCCATCCAAGTTCTTTATTACTTGGAGTAATATTTGGAATACGCATGTTATTAGAGATATAGGTTGCGACGCCTACTATTTTACCTTTTGATTTACTCTGAATGAACCATAGGCGATCCCCTTGTTTCATATTTGCAAAAAGATTTTTACCGTGAGAATGAATGCCCCATATAGAATATTTTGAATTATTAAAGTTAATTCCGTCGCCTACACGCATAAACCAGTCATTAGTTTCTGTATCAATTCGCGACTTTGAAGCAGTTGCGTTCATATCTAATTAGAACAGGTTTGACTTTTAGCAAAAATTAGAAGATATATGCTATACAAGTCAGGCACAAGACGTGATAATAATATGACTGCGTCAGTATCATTTTTTATAATAACCGGAGTATTTTGAAACTTTTTTGGTTAGGCGAGGAACCAAAAATGTTCTTTTTTTACCCGTTTCCTATAAAAATTGACGCACCCCAATGCTTTTTTTTAGCACAGCCTACACCCGACTGTCCCGAGTATATCCTCAGGCAGGCATCCGCAAACCGCAGCGAGTTCCAGCAAAACCTAAAAACCGCGTAGAAAACTCTTTGTTTGATTATTAGTACTGATGAGTAGCAACTTCGTTTCTGTTGAGAAAATGGCGGAAATCTCTGATAATCAGTCAAAAATTGTTGAGAGACTTCTTAGCTCTTCTCCTACAGTCGATGATACCTCTATTACGCTTAACAAATTGCCTAGTGATATCATTGAGAAAATTGTCTGCAATTATAAGTACATCTTGCCTTCTAAATATGTTTTGAGAGAATGGGTAAAAAAAGAAGATCTTGATTGGAGTATGTTGTCCGAAAATCCATGTGCAATTGATTTGTTGAAAGAAAAGATTGAACAAGAGAAAAGTATGGATAAAGAAGATTATAAGAAATTGAAAGTGGAGGAGAAGGTTAATTGGTTGAAGCTTTCTATGAACCCTGAAGCAATTGATATCTTGAAAAAATATCCTCGCGATATTGTTTGGTGTTCGCTGTGTGATAATAAGAATCCGCGAGCAGTTGATATGATATTTGAGAGAATGGAGTATGAGAAGCAGTTGCCTCCATATTCTATTGAAGATGAAGATTACGATGAAGATAACGATGAAGATGAAGCCAGCAAAGATTGCTACTTTCTATATAGAGTATGGATTGATAGAATGTGTTATAATGAAAATCCGCGGATTATTGAGTTGCTGAGAGAGAGGATTGAATTGGAGAAAAACAGAGAGCATTATATGACTCTTAATATTAATGAAAAGATTGATTGGGTGCAGCTGTCTAGTAATCCGCATCCGAAAGCTATTGAATTGCTGGCCGAGAATCTTGATAAAGTAGATTGGACTGTATTGTCTGAGAACCCCGGAGCGATTGAATTGTTGAAGGCAAATCCTCATAAAATTTTGTGGAGATATTTGTCGCTCAATAAAAATGCGAGCGAATTGTTGAAACAAAGACACTATTATGAGAACAGCCTTAGTGTTGAAGAGTATTATAGTCTCGGTAAGAACAATCAGCTTTCGTGGGAATATTTGTCGGCAAATCCTTGTGCGATTGAATTGTTGAAGGCAAATCCAGCGAGAATTCATTGGGAAGAATTGACGAGAAATCCGGAAGCAATTGAAATGTTGAAAAATAAGCCAAGGGGAGTATCTGTTCGCGATTTCTATATTGGCCTGTCAGTGAATCCGTTTGCTATTGAAATCTTGGAGAAGAACAAAGAATTGATTAATTGGAAATATTTGTCGATGAATCCAAATGCCACCGAATTGCTGAAAGAGAGAGCAGAATATGAGAGCACTCTTAAACCCGAGCAATATAAAAATCTTGGTACTAATAACAGGATTGACTGGCGAGAACTATCCAAAAGCGAGTGTATCTTCAAGATTGTATAAGTCCTTCTAAATCCCTATCATCACCACCTAATTGATTGAGTAATATGTATATGTAATAATATATGTGTTATGTTTAATGTATTTTATATTTTTATATTTTTTATATCGCCAAATTTGAAATATAAAAATTATTCATCTAAAAATTTATTTGCACTATGAATTTTAGTAATAAAAAACGGATAACTATTGTAAATAAAAGATACTCTTAAAAAGATACTTCTACATCAACGTTTAAATATAATAAACTAAATAGTAGTGGCGTATATTATAATTGATATAATGAAAAAGAAGAGATGTCCTAAAATATTGATAATATTGATGTATAGTAATCGTACTTTGAATAATATAAGAAAAATGCGTTTTAAAAATTCTATAAAAAATGCAAGATTGTGTTTTAGGTATTGGTATGACGAAGAAGGTATAAAAAAATTGCTTAATAATATTGATAATAAATTAGATGCTATAATAGTATCAGGATCGGATTATCGTATAGTAGATAGAAGTTCACCGAAGGTTCCAGAAATAATATTTAAATATGCTAAAAAAATACATATACTTACTATTTGCTATGGAATGCAATATATTGCAATAAGATTTGGGAAGTTCTCAAATGTCAAAACAAGAAATCCTGGGTATATTAAAAAATATGATAGAATGTTAAAAATAAGATATCCTTTTGATGTTATAAAAACAAAATATAGATATAATCACAATGATATAGTTACTAAAGTAGACAAGAATATAGATGTTTTAATGAAAAGAAAAAATATGATAGATATATTATATCATAAGAAGAAAGATATATTAGGGTTGCAATTTCACCCAGAATATTATAGTAAAACTGGTAAATTATTTTTTAAAGCGTGGTTATTGTGGTTATCTCATAGAAATAGATAGATTATATATTTCTAAAAAATTCCAAAACTATATGCATTTATATCCCCTTATAAAAAAAATGAAAAATTGAATCCTTACAACAAATTGGATTGGAAAAGATTATCTGCGAATAAGGGTATTTTCAAACTTATATAAATATATTTATTATTCGAATGCCCAGGTAATATTTATGTCTTACATATACAGTTTAGGGTATAAATATCTAAAGTAACTTATATCTTTTTAATTTTTTAATTAAATCTTTTTTATTAAGAGGTACTTTTTTTTCATTCAGTTTTTTTGTAATTTTTATTTTATTTTTAATAGCGATATCTTTTAATTCTTTTATTGTATATTTTTGTTTACCACCTTTTTTAACTGGCATTTTTGCAGATTGTGATGATTTGTTTGAAACATATGGACTATATGGTTTGTAACGTGTCGTTAAAACTCTTGTGCGACTAGAAACTCTAAGTGTATTTTTTTCTTTTTCTCTTTTCAAAATATTATCGAGTATATTCTTAGCTCTTGTTATAAAATTAACACCTAGTTTTAATTGTTTTTCAGGACCAGTCATTACTATTTCTGTAGGTTCATCTTCTGGATTGTCATTGGGACCAATTTCTTCTTTTAATGATTGAAAACCTTTAAAATAAAATTCTAGTTTATTATACATATTATTTTTAATTTTAGAAGAATTATCACTATCATCGTCTAAAATAACATATTCTGTATTTATATATATATTTTTTAAATGACATATACTATATATAATAATTAATAATCCTAATCCTTGTCCTTCATATTTTTTGTATGTTACTACCCATGTTATATTAAAAACCCTCTCGTCTTCTTGGTTTTCATAAGCATTTCTCGTAACTCCTTTTATTACTTGTCCTTCTGAATAATAACATGTTAATGCAGTTACTATTGTATCACCGTCTAAAATCTTAAAATCATATTTTACTACCTGTTGGTCTTCTTGAGACCCTATGTAAACTTCCTCGGTCACTTTAATATTAAAACCCTTATTTATTATTAAATTACGCGCTTTCTTAAGTAAAAGACCATAATCATTTTTACGAGTAACCTTTTTATCTGCCATTTCATCTATATATAAATTATAAAAATTATATTATGTCTGTGTAAAAAGAATACTGAAGAGATATTAAATGATATATATTTAGTATATGAGTGGATTATTTTGCTTCAAATATTGCAGGATTTGAAGATAATATACGCCAGTCTATTTTCTCTGTGTCTTCTAAACTCTTACTATCAGACAATTCATCCTCATAAATTTTTTTATTTTTAATTAATTCAATTGCGCCGGGGTTTTTAGATATCACCTTCCAATCTATTCTATCTTCTTTTTTTTTGTATTCATTTTGAACTTCCATTCTCTTCTTTAATAATTCAATTGCATTTGGATTTGAATTATTTGATAAACCGCGATAATCAATTTTTGTAGGATTTGCTTCTAAAATTGCAAATGCCCTTTGATTTGGATTACTAGACAAATTTAACCAACTTATTCTTCTATCTATCCAATTATTTTTCATTTGTTCTTCTAATAATTGGATTGCTTCTGTAGATTTATTACTACATAGTTGATCCCATTGTATCTTACGAGGATTTGCTTTTAATATTTTAATAGCTTTTGAATTTTTTGATAATATTGACCAAAAACGCATAGAATTTGATATTTGATACATTGCTGATTGTGATGTTTGATATACATTATTTTCGTTTAATACATTCTCTTCTATTAATTTCATTGCTTCAGGAGTTTCATTTGCTGCTAAATTATCAAAAGGTATAATCTCAGGATTAACTTTGATTTTTTCTTCTATTAATTTTATTGCTTCAGGGTTTGAATTTTGTGCTAGATAACCCCAACTTATTTTATCGGGATTCGCCTTTAACATTTCAATCGCTTTTAGATCAGGATTTTTAGATAAAAAAACCCAATCTATTTTATCGGGATTCGCCCTTAATAATTCAATCGCGTTTGGATTTGAAGATAACTCTCTCCAATTTATCATATTAAGGTTTTCTTCTAAAAAATTAACGGCATTTGGATTTGAAGATAACCCATATCCATTCAATTTATTGATAGGTATCCAACTTCTCAATACATATTTAGTAGGAAATAATTTCGTGTAATGTTCTACTATTTTATAACGTAAATCATCAGGTAATTTATTTAGACTATTTTTAGGTTTCATTTTATTTTTTATAGATTTTGGAGATGAATTAATATTCTCTTTAAATACATTGATATACTTGCAGAACTTCTTAAGTTGTTTTTCATCACATTCTAAAACTTTAGCAATCATTTTAGACACCATCTTATTATCGCACATTAATTCATAATCAGCGATAGAGAGTTCAAACAAGGGGTTATTGATCTTTTCTTGTATATTTGCAATGACTCGAGTCTCAGGACCAGAACTACTTGAATGCCTTCTTGAATGCGATACAATAGAACTTTTATTATCGTACTGAAGAATTTTTTCTAATATTGCTGTTTTCTTTTTGGCAACTTCTTGTAATTTTGTAGACATTTAGTATAGTAGGGGGTTATCTCTATTATATAAAGAAAATTAATCAATTTACTTACAATTTATTAGGTATTTTCGTATTGCACTTACTCTAAAAATTGATATAAAATAAGATATTGTTAATAATATATTATTATTAAATATGAATAATATAAATAAAGATGAAATACTTAGGATGACAGAGGATTTTGCAAAAGATTATATGAAAACATATGATGATTCGCATAGTTTTGAACATGTTATTAGAGTTAAAAATATGGCGACTAATATTGCTTTATCTGAAAATCTAAGTGAAGAACAGATATTTATAATTCAACTTGCAGCATTAACGCACGATATTAATGATAGTAAATATAGACATGTTGAAGAAACGCAACAGAGCATACTTAGAAATTTCTTTAATAATTTAATTGAAGATCAAAATATAATAGAAAAAATTGTAAATATTTCGTGTAATGTAAGTCTATCTATAGAATTATCTGATAATAACTATGATAAATGCAATAATTGTATTGAATTAGATTGTGTAAGAGATGCAGATCGCATTGATTCTCTAGGTTCTATTGGAATATCTAGATATTTTACATACGGAATTATTAAAAAAAATAGTACTATTAATGATATAATTAATAACATAGAAAATCGTACAAATAAAATAATGAATAATATAAAAACTAATATGGGAATTATTATTAGTTATGAAAAATATAAAATTATTAAAATATTTATTGAAGATTATTACAATAGCATATGATAATTTATATTAACA
>Ga0102865_1000283_pt1 | contig 14045 bp, 10 predicted proteins | sample Colrivmet1449C02_FD_78440 | JGI IMG/M metagenome (GOLD analysis project Ga0102865, IMG submission 78440) | Estuarine microbial communities from the Columbia River estuary - metaG 1449C-02 | ecosystem: Environmental > Aquatic > Marine > Intertidal zone > Estuary | place: USA: Columbia River...
CTATTTACATTTTCCAATAACATTTTGCTATGCGAACAATTAGCACTATAAAATAATATCATCTTAATTATAAATATAAAAATAATATAGGTTTATATACGAAAGAATAATATATTCTTAAATTTTCTTAAATCTTCTTAAATATACACCATCTATTAAAGAAACTAAATGTTTTAAGTTCTTCATCTTCGTCTAATTTCATAATTATTTTGTGTAGATTGCTTTTATCGCTATCATCGACAGGTATTTCGCTCTTAATTCTATTAAAATGCTGCGAGAATAATTCGCTTTCTTGTAATTCTAAATTATACTCCTTGCATTTTTTAACAAGTACATCAAAGTTTACAATAAATTCTGGAATAAATTTCTTAGTCGCTTCTATTAAAACATCTACCTTTTTATTATATTCAATATCATTATCAATGTCATATCTTCTAATTATACTCCATAATGGAATACCCTTTCCTTTACCTAAAACCTTTCTACCTTCTACCATATCTCCTCCATTATTATGGATTGCGTCAACTACACTTTTACCATCCATAAAAGTGCACATAAATATACCACCCTTCTTAAGCATCAAATTTACATTTTTAAGGAAACCATTTATCTTTTCTTCGCTTTCAAAGAAATAATGAATTGCAAACATACACGAACATACGTCAAAACCATAAGAACCCTTTGATGCAATTTTTTTATAATGTTCTTGTACGTTAGGAGTTCTTTTATTAAGAACAATTTTCAATGTATTAAAACTTTCTTGGTCGTCTATTGAATTAGAACATTCGCCATCCATTATAGATTTTCCACAATCGCCAGCAACATATACAATATTAGGAAATATTCTTTTATAGGTAATATTATCCCTATCTTTAAAGAACCTATCTCTTGTAGATATTAATCTACTGTATGCTCCCGACCTAGGATTATATATATTATTTTTAACATAATCTATTCCTAATACAAATTTATAAGAATTTTCTACCCATCTATTCATATCACCTCCTTCGCCACACGCCAATTCTAATAAAGCATCTTTATGTTTGTTTTTAGAATAGAGCATATTCTTTATTCCTATATTGTGAAACTGTTGCATATTATAAGATAGTAATTCTTCTCTAGGAATATTACGTGAATAATATATATCATTTGATTGTAATAAATCATTTTCTAAATCCATCTTTAATATAGGAGCTTTTCCTCTAATAATACTTTCTGTTACAGGATTATGGATTGTTCCCCAAATATTAAGAGCAACAGTATTATCGTTTGCTGTTTTAGATTTTTCACCTGTATTATATATTCTAGTTTTATCCTCGCGAATTCTCATAGGTATCCATCGCATTGATGGAATAATAGTATCATCTAATACGTATCTAAATTCTACTATTTTATCTCCGTCAATTAATTCACCACTTTCACATCTAGCTTCCAGTTTTGAATTCAATCTAACATAAGACTTTTCAACACCTTCAGAATAATGTATATTAGGTTTAAATAATTTAAATATATACCTTTCTTTATTTTTTTCCCTTATCATTTTTCTATATTCTGCATTATATACTTCTTTTAGCGCATTATTAATAGTATAATTATCTGATTGTTTTGTATTGTAACCTACATATAGGGAAATCTCTCTGTATCTTATTCCATCAACTGATATTATATTTCCAAATTTTGCTAGAAAATCAATTGTATTTTGTTCAGGAGGTTTCCATTTAAATACCTTATCCCATTTTACATTATCTGTCATTTGTACAGGTTTATTTCCATAATGAGAATATAGACCAAGTTTTGCAGGAGTAAATATAAGTCCATCTATATGATAAGGAAACTTTTTATCATTACTTAATATATCATCACAATCTTTCAAAATATTATCGGTATATCTATGCTCTTTTACAAAATAATCTATAGAATTACTTGAAGATTTCTGTTTTATATATTTTTCAGTATTTTTTAAATACTTATATCTGCTATTTTCTTTTACATCATTATCGATAAGTTGAAGATTAGTTATTTTTTCTCCTCCATAATAATACATATCGAAGGCAGCAAACAATCCAATAGAAGGATTATCTAATCTATTGACACACGAAATATATTCGCCGTCTATTAGAGAATTATAAAGTTCTTTTGATGCTTCTAATCCTGTATCAATTACCATATAAGTATTATTTATCAAATAAACCTTTCCAACATTATCTATAAACATTAATAATCTTTCTCCGTCAGCTTTTTCAGTTACTGTATATTCGGTTAATATACTAATGTTTGTATAATCATCTGGTTCTATTATATATTTCTTTTCTAATGTAACAGGTTTAGGTGTTAATAGAGGGGGATTTTTATTATATCTATTGTACTTATAAATATCTTTAGATACAAGATCAGAATATTTTTTAATTATATCATTTTGTTGTTTTTTAGATATAACTAAATGAATTAAATATAGCGCCTGTTCCATCTTGATAATTGATTGTAATATAATATCTTGAGAAGCATTTGTTATATCTATATAAAAGTCATATCTATGAGAAGATTTGATGATTTTTGCACTATTCAAATTATAATATAAGTCGCTATCTGTAGCATCATAAGATTCATATTTACTACATTTGCAAACATTAACAATAAATTTAATATTTGTTTTAGTATCTGTATAAGTAAATCTTTTATTAATCTTAAAAAATTTGCGCAAATCTTTCCAATTTTCAGGAATATTTTCCTTAGAAGTCGGTTGATTTGTTGTTGTTAAAAATAGTAATTTAGAATTAAATAATTCACTACATTCATCTTTCGCCAATATTTTATATTTATGCATCAAATTGTCAGTTTTTATGTATGTAGGATTATGTGAATATTTTATAATATTAGTATCACCAACTATCTCCAATAGATTATCATCGCAAAATATTTGTAAATTATGTTTTTCGATATTTTCTACATAATCTTCTGATTTCATAACATTTATAAAATTAGTATATTCATTTTCACCCCATTCACCTACACCTACAAATTTTATAATACATTCTGCGTTATTTTCTTTTACTAATAATGCATGTTTATCAAGATATGAAAATATTTTATCATCTTTAAATATTTCCATTATGTATATTCTCTAATAAATATAGATATTATAGATTTTATATATCAATTTTTAATATATAAATAAAAAAATGATATATTCATATAGATTAATAACATATTTATAATGTCTAGCAAAATGTTTATGCCTATCAAATTTAATACTACTATTATTTTGGTTCCAAATGAATTGACAAGAGATTTTGATAAAACTATTATTAATAAAGTGAAAACAACGCTAGAAAATTGTTGTAGTAAACATGGGTATATTAAAAAAGATACTATTAAAATTATTAAAAGATCTGCAGGTTATTTTAAGGAGTCTCACTTAAACGGAAACATAGCATTTGATATAAGTTGTATAGCAGAAATTTGTAATCCTTCGCAAGATTCAATTATTAAATGCGAAGTCAAGGCAAAAAATAATTTAGGTTTGAGAGCAATTGGAATGTATGAAGATATGGCAATTTTAGAAGTTATTATTCCAAAAATTACTTCTGGAATACAATCTGATGTTAATATTGATAATATTAATATAGGAGATATTGTAAATGTTCAAGTATGTGGTAAAAAATTCACTCTATATGATAAAATGATTTCTATTATTGGTAAGATAATAAAGGAAAAAGATAGTGTTATTGAGATTAAAGAATTAGACGAAGATGACGATGTATCTATAGAAGAAGAAGAAGATTCTGAATTAGATGAGACAAATTATGATGGTATTGAATTATTTAATGAGGAAGATGAGGAAGATGATGAATTTAATGTATATAAATCAATTAGTGAAAATAAAAGTAATAAGACAAGAGGAGGTTCTGCATTTGACGATGAAGAAGAGGAAGAAGAAGAGGAAGAAGAGGATGAAGAAGATGAAGATGTCGAAGAAGAGGATGAAGATGTAGATCAAGAATATGAAGAATATGAAGACTATGAATAATGATTTAATTATATAAATATATTAATATATTATTATGTATAATGAATAAAAAAGATTTATGTAAAAATATACAAAATAATGTAAGTAAACTTACTAATATTGAAATTATTGAATTATTTAAAATAATATTAAAAACTGGAGAAAATTATACAAAAAATAATAACGGTGTTTTTATAAATCTCAATTGGTTAAATGACGAAACATTAGATAAAATTAATAATTATATATCTTTTTGTATAAAATCACAGAATGAAATTACTAAATATGAATTAATGAAAAGTTTATTAAATGAAAGTATAACATCAAAGGAAATAGATATTAACGAAAAAAAAATAGAACCCGATATAATAGATAATGGTTTACGGCAAAAATTTTCTTCAAGTATGAAATTTTATTTATTAAAAAAAAAATTTTTGAAACAGAATATAATTTCTGTAAATGTTCTAGAAAACGAATTAAAATACGAAGATTATGTTATAACATAAAAAATGATATATAAATTAAATGATATATATACTTAATTATGATTAATATTTTAGCAAATAAACTACCTTCTGTTACTGATGAAAAAAATTTAATATGGAAAAATAGTGACATTAACCTATATAATAAGTTTAATCAAACTAATATGTCAAGTATAAACGGTATTATAAAAGATGTTGTATTATCTGAAGTATCAGCAGCTATTAAAGAAAAAATCTCAGTAAAAGCAATTTTACCTTCTTTAACTGAAGAAAAGAATTTGAATTTAGTAACTATTGAAAATGAAGTAATTAATGCATCTAACCGCCTATCAACCGAATTAAAAAATATTCCTAAAGTATTGAAAGTAATTCCCGTAACTAATATAACTAATACAACTGATAAAACTAATACAACTAATACAACTAATACAAATAATGTTAAAATTACAATTAGTTGTCCTAAAGTATTACGTGTAAAAGAACTAAGTGATGTTTCTAAAAAAAATACAAAAAAACCAAATCCTATTAATATAATTTTAGAAGAATCGGCAACATGTGATATTTATAAGAATGATGTTAAAGAAAAACTTATTTCTTTTGTATCTTCAAATGAATTTTCAAAAGTGTTTGGTATTACTAAGAGCGCCGAAATAATGTCAGGGATAGTAAATGAACGTGTAAATAAATCTGTTGCATTGTTTATATCATTCCTATTTGATAAACGCGTATTATATAATGAAAAAGAGATTACGTATGATAAAAATAAAGAATATATTGGAATTATTAACGTTTAATATTTGGTTTATATACTGGGAATAATATTAATCTATTTTTTTTCATTAATTCTTCAGCAATATAATTACACAAAAGTTCCTTATTTTTCATTTTTGTATTATCATTATCTAATTGATTAATAAATTTATTAAGTTCTGTTATATTCCAATCTTTGCATTTTCTTCCTCTGCCCTTATCAGTATCTGTAGAAAATATTTTTACAATATTTTTAATTTTTTTGCTTTTCTTATCTTCGTCTGGTAATATAAGACCGAAAGGCATTTTTTCTAATTCCATATTTACAGGAATAGTTTGTATTTTATATCTGTGTTTCTTAATTTCTTTTAATTCTGTTTCAGTTATACCTACTTTATCTATTTTTTTAATATCATTATATAAAATTATATCATTATTACTCATATCTTCTAAATTATTATTTGTATTATATATATTGTAATAACCAATAAAAATATTGTCATTATATTTATAAGAAGGTAATTCTGTTTTTTTAATTAATACTCCTTGCTTATATAAGCAATCCGCTATATATAGAAGAGACTCTTCGTTTTTATCTTTTATATCTTTATAATTATATAAAATATGATTAATTAAAATTTGTAAAGAATTTGCATCTAATAAATATAGATAAATTGTAGTTTTAATAATATTTTTATAATCTATATTTATTAATTTAATAATTTTTTCTATATTATCTTGAGATTTATTAGAGTTAGATTTACTTTCATCATCGTCTTTAATTATAATTTTAATTCTATTTGAATAGTTTATATTATCTATTTTATTTAGTTTAATTCCGTCTTTATAGAGAGTTATATAATAATTATTTATTAATATCTTTGGTTTAATAGATTTATTTATGGTATACATTAAAATATCTTCATCCATATCAATATCTTTAAATAATTGTTCCAATGAAATATAATATATATTTTGTTCAATATACTTTTTAAATTGATTTCTTATCTCAGTTTGTCCCCTTTTTAAAAGATGTTTATATATCTCACTTCTATATCCTGATTTATCAACCTTTATATTTTGAGAACACGTTGGTTCATATTTTGGATTATCTCCAAATTCATATTTAATACGTTTTCCTTGAGAAGTTTCTAATTCAACTACACCTAATTGAAATAATGATTTTGGAAAATAATTAATATTTTTCATAAGTACACAATCTAGTGCATTATTTGATATTATATTGTCTATTTTTTGACTTTCTTTATACTTTCTTGTAGAAATTCTCAACGCATGAATATCGATAGTTTCAATTGTCATATCATCATTAGCGCTAGCATGCATAAAAACAGTAACATTTCTTTCTTCAAAAGGTAATTTTTGATGTCTACAATTTCTAATTCCGCGACCAATAATTTGTTCAGGTCTATTAAAGTGATACCACGGTTCTATTAAATGTATTTCGCGAGCATTGAAAAAACTTAACCCTTCGCTAGCGACAGGTGTTATTAAAATAATTTTAATATTTTCTCCATATATATTTTTATCATTGTTTATTACTTTTATTAAATTATCAATAGTAGTTGAACCCATAATTTCCTTCTTATCGCTAGTTAATATACAGTATTTAGGATGTTTAACTCCATCATATACAGGGATATCTGTAACTATTTTTGGATTTTGCAATATATTATTTGCACCATATCTATTATATCCTAAATGTTCTAAACATATTGCAAATGGTATAATACCTGAATATAAAAATCTAGAATATATAATTACGATACCCTTAGATTTTCTTATGAAGTTGCACATATTTAAAAATTTTCCCGAATATTTTCCTAAATTTTCTTCATCAGGGTATAACGCATTTTCATATTGTGTATTATATTTTACAAATAAAGGGTCTTTTTGTGTAGTTTTTGTAAAAAATGTATAAAATCCTTTTTCACCTATACTGTCATCATATACAATATTCATAGGTTGTAATAATCTCATATTTTGATTTTTATTATTAACACTTTCCTTTTCTTGTGTATTATCTTCTTCGGCGTCTTCAAATTCTTCATCAAATGAATTTATTTCAATATTATTTAAATTAACATTTTTCAATTTTTTTATTTTTTTATTTTGAAATGTACCTAGTTTTGAAATAATTATATCATCCTTTATATTTTTTAACCATGATAATTCATCCTTTGGTATATTTTTATTTGAGGGGTCTTTTATAGGAACTTTTTCTAATATTTTTACTCCACTTAGAGAAGGATTTAATTTTAATGCAAATGTGAAAGGATTTTTGCCTTTTAAATAAGATATGTAATTAGAAGACAGTTTTTTAATTAATTCAATTGCGTTATCATCTAGTTTTAAATTAATATTACTATTAAATATTTTTTTATATTTATCCAAAATATTTTCTCTTTTATCATTAATTAACATTAAGTTAAAAAGGTCTAATATATCTCTTGGTTCATTATACATAGGTGTTGCAGATAATAATACTAATCTATTATTAATGCCTTTTCTCAAAGTTTCTTTTATTTTTAAATAGGATTCCTTATCATTATTATTTGTACTTCTAATATTATGAGCTTCATCTATAATTATAACTTTATTATCTACAATTTTATCCTTATATTCCTTGTCAATATATTTTGAAAAACTATCATATGTAAATAATTTATATCTTTTTTTTAAATTTTCTTTAAAACGTTTATTTAAATTAACCTTATCTTCGAACATTTTTTCATCAATATTTAATAATTTAATATAATTATCTCCTGTACATTGATTTGTTAAATCTTTTAAACTTTTAAAATCCATATCAAAGATTTGTCCTTTAAAATTTCCTTTTAAAGATTGAGGCATAATAACCCATATAACAGGTTCGTTACTTTCCATTATATTTGCAGATAAAATCAATTCAGCAAGTGTAATAGCAGAACATGTTTTACCCACACCTACACCGTGATATAACAATACACTTCTATAAGGTGTCCTATGTGACATATATTGACTTATGAAATATTGATATAATGACAATTCTAATTTTCCACATAATTTATTTGCCAACTTATTAAAATCATCTATACTTTTAATTATTGGAAATTTACCTATTTTATGTATATAAAATTCATTATTACTTGCTATTTTTTTATCAAAATTAGAATCATTTATATCGGGATAATATAAGTCATTATTTGTCTTTGAACTTGACTTAGAAGAAGACTTTAAAGTAGACTTTGAAGTAGACTTTGAAGTAGACTTTGAACTGGTCTTTGACTTAGACTTTGAGTTTGTCTTTGAACTGGTCTTTGACGTAGACTTTTTCTCAATTATTTTTATATTTTTTAATGGATCCTTTTTAGTAATTATTTTAATACATCTTCCAGTTATTTTATCTCTAATTTTTCCATTCTTACATTTTGCTATACATATTTTTAATACAGGGTGTCTTTCTTCGTTCTCTTTACATTTATTAATACATCTACCAGTTTTAGGATTTAATTCTTGATCATCATTGCATATTTTTTTTAATTTTATTAATTTTTTAGGTTTTGCTTTTGGACATAATCCAGTTATTTTATCTCTAGGACCTACTTTGCATTTAGACATACATATATAAGTCAATGGATGTCTTTCTTCGTTTTCTTTACATTTCATAATACATCTACCCGTTTTTGGATTTATTTCTTGATCATCATTACATATTTTTTTTAATTTTATTAATTTTTTAGGTTTTGCTTTTGGACATAATCCAGTTATTTTATCTCTAGGACCTAATTTGCATTTAGACATACATATATAAGTCAATGGATGTCTTTCTTCGTTTTCTCTACATTTATTAATACATCTACCAGTTTTTGGATTTATTTCTTTTCCATTAGGGCATTCTTCCATTATTATCCTATTTACATCAGAGATTTATTATAATTAATTATACTATTTGCTTTTTTAAAAATTTTAATTCTTTCTATATTATGATTTTTTATATGATTTAATACTTCCTTTTCAGAAAACCATTTCAAAGAACGTATTTCTCTAATTTGCTCTATACAATTATTATCTAGAGAAATTTCTGCATTATCATTAATTATTTTTGCAATATAATATACATGTTTGTATAATATATTATTAGTTCCAAAAAAAATTTCTTGAAAAGGTATTATAGATGTATCTATTTCTATGTCAGTTTTATTTAATTGCGTCTCTTCGCAAAATTCGCGTATGGCACAATCAACATCACTTTCCTTTAGTTTTTTTCTACCTTTTGGAAATCCCCATTCTTGCTCTGAAATATTATTATTTTTTTTTGTAAATAATAAATTTTTGATATTATAGTCATTCATAATTATTTCAAATTTATTTTTTGATTCTATATATTCCTTCGTTTGTTTAAATGAACCATGATTTAATTGACACCACGTATAATTCCATATTTGATCAAATGTATTATTTAATAGTATTTTTTTCTCAGAATCAGTCATATACTCAATTAATTTCATAATATATTTACTGTCTTCTATATTATATTTTCCCCTTACAAATTCCATAAAAGATAAACTATCCTTACGTTGTATCATAATATATTTAATATTATCATTAACAATTTTATAACAGATTATTCCAAAACTCATTATTGGATGAGGACAATCCTTATATAAATGACCATTTAATCCGCAATTTCTACAACATTGTGGACGGAAATAATTATTTTTCTTACTATTTTCATCGTATATTTTTTTCATTATTTAGAAATATCAACATTAATATATAATATTAAAGATTTCTTAAATGTATTTAAAAATCTATATTATAATTTATAAAAATAAATATTTTGCAATCTAGAATGGAGATAATTTATCACTGCTATCAAAACCATCATAATTAGAAACACTATTATTAGGGGTTTGTTTATATTCAGAAGAATAGTCAATCGCAGGAGTATTCGCAATATCTAAAGTTAAATAATTATCATTTGTATCAAAACCAGATAAATCAGATGAATTTTGGGGAAATGATAACATATTTCCTGCAGCAACATTGTGTTTAGGTTCGCTGTAAGAAGGGGGTTGTTTTTGAGATAAGGAGGGTTGTTGACTCATAGTATTAACAGACGGAGATTGAGATACTTGCATATCTTGCATCTCATGCATTACAGAAGGGGATGTATGAGATGTTGTGTGTACAGGAGGTTTTTGCGAAACTTCTTTATAACTATTCTCTATTAATAAATTCTTAGCATATATATTGGCATCGTCTTTATTAACTTTATTTTTCTCATTTGAATAATCTAGTCTATCATTTGCCATTTCAAAATTAGACATTGAAATAAGCATAGATACTATTATCATTACACAGTATAATATTATTATTATTGCTATAAACCATGCTAATAACCAGCACCACCAACGAGTAGTGCTATTTCCTCCAGTAACTATACAAGTTAACTCAAACAGAGACATTAATATAGAAGGGACAGATATTATTAATATAAATATCACAAAGACAAATCTTTCTCCAATAGGTATTTTACTTCCTGTAAATAATATTATTAAACACAGTATTATAATTGTCATAAATAGTGCAATTCCGGCATATTTTGATTGTTCAGAACCAAAAAATATATCACTTATATTTATAGTATCTCTCTTCATTATTATTATATATATATTCTATTATCATAGAAAGAAAAATAAAAATTGATAATCATATAAATATATAGTAGTAAAAGAATAGTAGTTATGGGTATTCCTTATTATTTTTATTCATTGACAAAAAAATATCAAGATATTTTACACAATAATAAACCAAAAAATACAGATATTTATTGTATAGATTTTAATGGAATTATACATAATGTTGCACAACAAGTTCTTAAAATCTATGAGAATAGTTCTACTCAACCTAATGAAAATGATATTGAAGAAAAGATTTTGGAAGGTTTATGGAAAAAAATAGAAGAATATATAGAAACATATGGTGCAAAAAAATATGTAATATGTGCTGACGGCGTTGCGCCTATGGCAAAAATTATACAACAAAGAAAACGACGCTATCTAACTATTTATAGAAATAAAATAGACGCTAGTCATATTATTAAACCCGTTTGGGATACTAATGCTATTACGCCAGGAACTTCTTTTATGAACAATATGAATACTTATATAAATAATAAAATTCGATATTCTACTTATAATATCGAATTTATATATAGCGGAAGTAATGAATGTGGGGAAGGAGAGCATAAAATCTTTAAAAAATTAAAAACATTATCAAAAAATAACGAAGACATAATAATTAATGGTTTAGATGCAGATTTAATTATATTATCATTAATATCACATATTAAAAATATTCATTTAATGAGAGAAACTGTAGATAAATTTAGTAAAAACATTGTATATAATTATTTAAATATTGATAAATTAAGACAAGCAATCTTAAAAGAACTTAAAAATTTATGGAGTTTAAATGATAATTATGAAGATACTGATATTGTAGAAAGTTATTGTACATTATGTTCAATCCTTGGAAATGATTTTATCCCGCATCTGCTAACTATTGATATTAAAACGGACGGTACAGATAAATTGATTAATATTGCAAAAAAAGCAATTGAAGAAAATGGTCTTTTAGTGTCAAATGGAACTATTAATTATGAATGTTTGAAATATATATTTAAATATTTATCATCTACAGAAGATAAAGACATTTTTAATATATGTGAAAAATATATTAAAAAAAACGTATTTAATACTTCACAATTACCTAGTGATAATTACGCTATTAAAAATAAATCACCTCTATGTCATACAATCTATAATAATAGCAGTAATTGGCATAAGGAATATTATAAGGTTATATTTGACAACAACATAACATTAGATTCTTCTGTTATTTATAATTCATGTAAAAACTATATTACAGGAATTTATTGGGTTTATGAATATTATAAAGGTAATAATATTGATTGTGAATGGTATTATCCGTATAATTATCCACCTACACTAAAAGATATTAGTAATCACGCAATTGCATATGAATCACCTGTAATAAATGCTACTGAAAATTATATTGAACCATTTATGCAACTATTAATTGTTTTACCTAGAGAAAGCATAAAACTTCTCAATAATAAATATAGAAGTTATGTTAGTGATAAATATAATGGATTATATCATATGTATCCGCTAGATTATGAAATCCAAACATTCTTAAAAACACATTTATGGGAATGTGCTCCCATATTACCGTTAATAAATATTAATTATATTAAAAAAATAATATCAATGAAATCTAACTAATAAATATATAATTAGTTTATGTTGTAAGTTTCATAATTTCACTTATCTTATTTTTGTCAGTATTTGACATATAATACCACGATTTCTTTTCAGGGTCCCATTTGCATCCTAATTTTTTTACATTATCTTTGTTTTTAAAGGGTATTTTAATGTACACTTTTGAGTTATCTAAAATATTTTCTTCTCTAGAATCACTTTTCGCAGCTTTTTCTTTAACTGTTTCCTTTTCAACAGAACTTAATACTTCAAATTCTTTAATTGATTTTATATTATCTTCATTTAAGTTATCTTCATAATACCATTTTTTATTATTCATATCCCATTTTGCACCCAACTTTTTAACATTATCTTTATATGTATAAGATACATTAATATAATTTTTTGCAATATCATCTCTGGGTTTTTTATATTTTGAAATTTCTGTATCTTCGCTTAAACTACCATTAACTGCCATATTTGCCAATTTATCAGCCTCTCTATTACCAATAGAGTGTTTATCTGTTAAATCTGTATGAGCTTTTATATAATGAATATTAATTGTTTTTTTATTTGGATTATATAATTCATAAATTTTTTGCAATAATTTTAAATTAGGAGGCACTTTATCTTGTTGTGTTTTCCAATTGTTTTTTGCTAATTTCGAACCATATGATCCTGAACATTTGATAACATACTCCGAATCGGTATAGATATCAATAATTTTTTTTTCACTAATTTCAGTTTTCAATATTTCCAATGCTCTAATTAGCGCTGTAAGTTCTCCTGTATTGTTAGATTGTTTTCCTTCAATATTTCCATATTCATTTCTGCTATCATTGTAATCGAAAAACACCCCATAACCTGCTTTTGCATTAATTTTTCCATTATTAATGCATGAACCATCGATATATACACAAGTATCTTCTGTAGATTCCATTTATTATGTATTATTATATAATTATAATAATAATCAATTTTTATATATCATTTTAACTTCTATATCATTTTCATATTCTATGATAAAATTGTTTTTTTTATAAAATTCTATTAAATAATCTGTATTATATTTATTTTTATCTACAAATAAATGCAAAGGTTTTTCCAAAACTTCTTTAGATTTATTTATTAAATTTGTTGCAATTCCTCTATTTCTATAATTAATATTTACACATAATTGGTTTAAATAATTATCACTTATACCAACAAAACCAATTATATCACTTCCAATTATGTAATATATAATACTACTATATGTATTAAATCTGTTTTTTTTAAAATTACAATTTAATAATCTAATACATCTAAATATTTCATCTTCACTTAGTTCTTTAATTAATTTATATACAATCATTCTTATAGTAATTAATAAAATAAAAAATATATAATAAAGAAGATTTGATATACAATAATATAATTATTCCAATACTATTTTATTAATAGTATTATATATATCAATATATTTTTGCGGTATTTTTTCAAAAGATATTAGACACATATTGAATTCAAAACTTTCTA
>Ga0102865_1000285_pt1 | contig 14023 bp, 11 predicted proteins | sample Colrivmet1449C02_FD_78440 | JGI IMG/M metagenome (GOLD analysis project Ga0102865, IMG submission 78440) | Estuarine microbial communities from the Columbia River estuary - metaG 1449C-02 | ecosystem: Environmental > Aquatic > Marine > Intertidal zone > Estuary | place: USA: Columbia River...
GGGCTACAATAAAAAAAGTCCTGGTTCGCTTCGCTCTCCCGGTCTTTTTCATTTGGCTGCTTAGGCAAGCGAGCTTGCCACGCATCCAAACAAAAAATCCCGCACTTCGTGCAGGACTTTTTTTATCGTGCCCTTCGCTGGACTGAGTTCGAACAGAGTATTATATGATTTAGAAAATTTTTCAAAGTTCTTCTTGACATTGAATTTTGAGAAATACATCGAAGCAGAAATATTCTATTTTAAAATAATTAATAGTTTTTACTTACTTAATAAAATATATAATAATTTCTTAATGGTAAACTTGTAATGTAGTTACATTATAATATTTTTTTTGTTAAAATATTGTACCCTAAACGAAGGGATAATTACAAAAACCAAAACGCATTGCTATGAAGAAAGTATTTAGTCTTCTTTTCTTTTTATCCGTTGGTTATTTGGGGTGGGGACAAGTGACAACAACAATTAATTTTGATAACTCATCCAACTGGATACAGAGTGGTTTGACATTACTTACCTCTTATGCAAGCCATGGTTATAACGAGGGTTATATTAACATAACTGGCACTAACATACTTAGACAGACTACTACTACGCAAGACGGTTTTGCAGGCGCCCTCGGAACTTACTCAGTTAGGTTGGAGAACAATTCAACTTCAAAGCTAGAAGTACAAATAACCGGATATGGAGAGATTAGGGAATTTGGCTTTAAAATTAGAAGATGGGATAGTTCACCGGCAACAAATTTCACAGTCGAGTACAGCACAAATAATGGGACAAGTTGGAATGCAGCAGGGACAATTAATAACACACTATTAACAACCAGCAATTGGGAAAACTATACTTATGCAATTAATCCATATATAAATATCTCACCAAACGAATTCATTTTGAGAATAAAATCAAATGGCACAACAGAGAGAGTTATGATTGATGATATCTATTTCACTTCTACGGCAACATTACCCGTCACGATTACAACTTATAACGCCCAAATAAATGGAAAAAATAATATAATATATTGGTCCACCGCCTCGGAACAAAACAACTCCGGCTTCAATATTGAGCGCTCCACTAACGGAACCGATTTTGAAAATATTGGCTTTGTAAAATCACTTAGTTCCAATGGTAATAGTAGCAGCCGCTTGGATTACTCATTCACCGATTTTAACCCCATTGGATTAAATCAGTATTACCGTTTAAAGCAAACAGATTTTGATGGCACGCGCAAGTACAGTGCTATCGTGATGGTTAGAAGAGAAGCACCTACCGCATTGACTCTTACAAAAGTATATCCCAATCCAGCAAATAGCTCCATTTATATAAATGCATCCGTTCCCACGAAAATGGATCTACAATTTCTTATTATAGATGTAGCCGGTCGCGTGGTTTCCACTAAAAATGTTTTTGCTGACGTAGGTAATAACGGGTTTGATATGACTGTTGAACACTTGAAAAGTGGCACGTACTTCATAAAAGCAATTTCAAAAGAACAGGGTGTTGTGGCCACAGAAAAATTTATTAAGTTTTAAATGCAATTATTTATGTCAGAAACTCAATCTAATAACAGTACGCCTTCCAACACTTCTAACAAAAAGCTCACCTGGGAGACACCAACAATCCAAGAATTCTCTCCAAGACTGATTCAGCAACAGGAGGAAGAGGAGCTGATGCGTTTGCTTGCGGATGAGAACGCCTTTAAGCTATTAACAGGCTCTGCATCTGACTACCGCTTAAAAAAGGACGCACAAGAGTTTAGTGGTCTTGATTTAGTAAATAGAATCCAAGTATACGACTACGCTTGGAAGGCGGATGGTAACAGAGAGTATGGCGTGATGGCACATGAGCTGCAAACAGAACTTCCATATCTAGTAACTGGCAGTAAAGACGAAGTAGATGAAAACGGTCAGCCCCACATCCAGCGAGTAAACTACGCGAAGCTAGTTCCAGTGCTACTCAGAGCAATACAAGAACAACAAGAGATGATAAGTGAGCTAAGAGAACAAGTAGAGACAATTAAGCAAGCTACTACAGATACAGCTTTATAATCTCAATAAAACAAATCATAGAGTAATGGTCGTTGGAATTAAAAACCAACGACCATTATTTTTTAGAGAAGGGCTGGATTACTTTCAGTGATCCTATACGTCCTACGAGGGGGCTACAATAAAAAAAGTCCTGGTTCGCTTTGCTCACCTGTCCTTTTCATTTGCCTGCTTAGCAAAGCAAGCTTTGCACGCCGTCAAATAAAAAGTCCCGCACTTCGTGCAGGACTTTTTTCAATGTGCCCTTTGCTAGACGGAGTTCGAACCAATTGGTTATTGACTTATCTAGGCTAATCTGATTTTGCGAGCTAAGAGAGATTATTGAACTGCTCTATCAATACTCATATAGAATAGGATTAAGCGGCGAGTCGATTACTTCTCCGATCACTGTTTCATGACAACCAGGTAGTTGAACGTTAGGTGGCAACGGGAGAATCTTGGACCGATTAGTAAAAGAAATTAAAATCTTATTTTAGCGCCTAATGAAACCTCTTGTAAAAATTCTTTTTGGAATTGTTGCTTTTTTGATTTTTTTATTGCTACTAGTCTGTGAGCGAGACCGACCGTTACAGGAACTGATTCCCCTTTATGCCAGCCCCACATCCCAGTTTATGCCGCTACTAGGAATGGAGGTGCATTTTCGTGATGAGGGACTAAAGTCTGATTCTGTTCCAATTTTTTTATTACATGGTATGTCTTCGTCTCTTCATACTTGGGATAGTGTCGTATTGCAGTTGGCTACCCAAAAAAGAGTAATTAGTCTGGACCTGCCCGGGTTTGGACTGACAGGGCCGTCTCCTGAAAACACCTATAATTTCGATTACTACAATAAGTTCATAGATTCATTTTCTAGGCGGTTACAGATAAAGCGCTTTACACTTGTAGGAAATTCGATGGGGGGTGCAATCGCTTGGAATTATGCCTTACATAACCCTGTCGCTGTGTCACGTCTCATTCTTATTGATGCGTTGGGTTATCCCTCAAGGGGAGAGAGTGGATCGCTGGGTTTTACAATCGCCTCTACACCAGTTCTTAATAATCTGCTGCTATTTGCTACACCTAAAGCGTTGGTTCGAAAGAGTTTGGAGACTATTTATTATAATCAGGATCGAGTAACAGATGAGCAGGTAGAGCGATTTCATGATATGGCCATACGAGAAGGTAACCGAGAGGCTGCCCTCAAAATTTTTAGAGGCTCATTTAAAACCTCCAAACCTAAAGGCCAAATTGATCAGATCAGAACACCCACACTCATTCTTTGGGGTGAAAAGGATAACCTAATCAGCGTTGAAAACGCCCGACAATTCAATCAGGACATTCGGGGAAGTCTTCTTGAAATCTACCCCAACGTTGGCCATGTACCCATGGAAGAGGTTCCTGGTAGTGTTTCACGCTCCATTTTAAGTTTCGTACTGAACAAGTAGAATTCCGATTAAGGAATTATGAATTTTTTAAAAAAGATCTGGGCTTAACTTACTGGTTAATATTTAGTGTTTGGTTTGTTCTTTAATTAGCCTCCCTGTACTGCCCAAACTCTTTTATGCGCTGGCACATGCTTTTCGACAACCGGCCAAAAAAAGCCCCGCTCGTAAAAGTGGAGTATGCCGTCTTTATTAGTTTCAGTACCACCTTTCAGGTTCATTACTATGACGGACTTGATATTCCCAGAATCAAAGAGTACAATGGAAATAACTGGCTGGTATCTTTTTTGGTTCCTTCCATTAGTCATCTTCGTCCGGTAAAAGTATTTGTCAACAATCCGCTGTTACTTAAAGGCCAAGAAATTATTGTAATTCGTTCTATTGGGGGAATAAGATCCGAACGTCGCTATTTGTTAGAGGGGCTTCATGCTTTCGAAGGCTGGTTCATTCTCGGCGATTGAATTAGGGTAACCAAATCTTAACTGTAGGGTAACATTCTGGTAACTCCTTGCTGATACTTTCGCGGAAACTTAACTCCATGAAGCTGCTTAACTGCTTACTTGTAGCGTTGCTTTTTTTGCAATCTGCGCTGGCACAACAGCCTACGCAACTATTAAAAATCAAAGTAAAGGACGAAGATAATCTGAATCTTCCCGGTGCAACCGTTCTCGTGTCGCCCGGTAAGTTCAGCGCAAGCACTGACCAACTGGGAGAGCACATATTTGTCAATATCCAACCCGGAAAATACACCCTTACCGTCAGCTATATCGGTTACGGAACTGCCACCCAGTTGATTGAAGTCAAGTCTGGAATCAACGAAGTAATGCAGGTGCTGCAATCAGGTATTCGCACCGAGAAAGAGGTGCTCATTTTGGGGGACCGACTTAAAGGGCAGTCCAGAGCCCTCAACCAACAGCGTAATAACAGCAACATTACAAATGTGATATCTGCCGATCAGATCGGTCGTTTTCCGGATGCCAACATTGGCGATGCCATCAAGCGTGTGCCTGGAATTGCCATGCAAAATGACCAAGGAGAGGCCAGAAACATCATTATTCGCGGAATGGGGCCTGAATTAAATTCGGTGAACCTCAATGGAGAGCGCATTCCCTCTGCCGAGGGGGATAATCGCAGAGTACAAATGGATCTGATTCCCTCTGACATGGTGCAAACCGTGGAGGTCAATAAAACACTTACCCCCGAGATGGATGCCGATGCCATCGGAGGTTCTGTGAACCTGGTCAGTAGGGCTCCCTCAAACGGTCTTCGCATCTCTACAACTCTCGCAGGTGGCTATAATGTAATCAGAGAAGGATTTATTGGCACGGCCAATTTCGTAGTGGGCAACCGGGTGGCTAAAAATAAGTTAGGGTATGTGCTAAGCGGGTCTTTCAACTCCAATAAGTATGGCTCCGATAATGTGGAAGCGCTCTGGAGCAAGGATGCGAATGGTATGCTTTTTATAGCTGATCATGACGTTCGCAAATATGATGTAAAAAGGGTCCGTCGATCCATTTCTACGACACTCGATTACAAAATAAACCCCGGGCATACATTGTATTTGACAGCCACTTACAATTGGAGAGATGATTTAGAGAATCGCTATCGCTACCGTCACCGCGCCAGGGGAACACTGGCTGATCTTCGCTATGATGCTGCAGGGAATATTACGGGGTATGTAAATGGGGAAGTACTCAAGCAAACAAAGGGGGGTATCAATAACGACCGCAGCGAGGGCACTCGCTTGGAAGACCAACGCGTCAGAACCCTTTCTTTGCGTGGCGACCATGTCTTTGGTAAATTAAAGATGGATTGGAGTTCTCAATATGCCCGCGCCTCGGAGATGCGCCCCAATGAGCGCTATTTCTCGATGGGAAGACGCTCTATCGCTGTGACCCAAGACATTTCAGATCCAATGGCTCCTCTATTAAGTGCCACCAGATTGTTGTCAGATTATACAAGACTAAATGAATTGACCGAAGAGTTTCAAGATCATTATGAAGAAGATATCAATGCTAAGCTGAACTTTAAATTGCCTGTTCAGTTGATCAAAAATCAAAAAGGGTCGGTTCGGTTCGGCGCTCGTCTTCGTTCAAAGATCAAGGAGCGAGATAACCGATTTTTTGCCTATACACCCCGCACGGCAATCGCCAGTCTGGCTGCAGTGGGCGGCGGGCTGATCGATCAGTCGGTATCTAATTACTATGCAGGGAACAAGTATTTTATCGGTCAGTTTGCTTCGGCTACTTATCTCGGTGGTCTCAATTTTAAAGATACAGCCCTATACCGCGAAAGAAGCGTACCTGCTGAATTTCTCGCTGCCAATTATAGTGCCCGTGAGTTGATTACGGCCGGTTACATCCAGCTCAATCAAGACTTGACCGATAACCTTTCTATGGTTGCCGGCGTTCGACTGGAATCCACTCATCTGGACTACACAGGCAACATAGTGGAGAACGAGACCACGCTCAAAGGGCAGGCCAACTTTAAAAATAATTATGCAGATTGGTTGCCTAGTATCAATTTCCGCTACGAGCCCAAAAATAACTTTATCGTTCGTCTTGCTTATACAACGGCACTGGCTCGCCCTAAATACTATGATCTGGTTCCTTACTTTAATGTGCTTCGTTCCGACTTGGAGCTTAGTAGTGGTAATCCGCAGCTGGCTCCGATCCGTTCTCATAATCTAGACCTGATGGCGGAGCGATATCTAAAAAATGTGGGGTTGATTTCCGGAGGTGTTTTTTATAAGCGTTTGAGTAATTTCTTTTACACTTATCGAGATGATCTGTTTACGCAAGCCAAGTTTGCAACTGCCTTCCCGGGGGTACTCAATCCCATTGCTACTGGGGAGAATTGGCAATTTACCCAGCGCAGAAACGGCAGCCCCGTAAATGTGCAGGGCTTGGAAGTGGCTTTTCAGCGGCAACTTGACTTTTTACCCGGATTTTGGAGGGGTTTTGGAATTTGTGCAAACTACACTTTCACGAATTCTCGCTCGGAAGGCATCTACGACCTTTCCGGCAATAAAATTCGCGAGAATGTAGCCTTGCCCGGAACGGCTCCGCATATGTTCAGCTTCTCTTTATCTTATGAGAGTAAAAAAGTAGTCGTTCGAATATCTGCCAATTACACGGGGACTTATGTAGATGATAGTGATGATGGTGGCTATAACGAGGACTCTTTCTTTGACCGCTATTACGATAAGCAGTTCTTTTTGGACGCAAACGCCTCGTATGCTTTTACAAAAAAACTGCGGTTTTTTGCCGAGGCCAATAATCTGACCAATCAACCCTTACGTTATTACCAAGGAATCGAAGAAAGAACGGCACAAGTGGAGTACTATGGACCTCGCTTTAATACGGGTCTAAAGCTCGACCTGACAAAGTAATATCCATTTTGCACTTACGATGAAACTGAGTAACACCCAGTATACAGTAGTGGCTATAATTTGTGTAGCCATTACCTGTGTGTGTCTGTTTGCTTTTTCGGGTAGGCTTTCATGGCAGGAGCGAATACAACCTGCCGTGATTACCGAAAAAGTCATTGGAGATAGTGACGACCCAGCCATTTGGATCAATTATGCTGATCCTGCTAACAGTTGGGTATTGGGCACCGATAAGGACAAGCTGAATGGGGGTATATATGTGTTCGATCTTTCTGGGAATATCAATAAACAGAAATCGATTTTCGGCCTGAAGCGTGTCAATAATATCGATGTACTCCAAGGAGTCAATTGGGGTCATGGCACCATGGATATAGCCGTGGCAACGGAACGTGATACTCATGAGATTCGGGTACTGGAGTTGCCTTATATGAAATTTATAGACGCCGGGGGTATTGACGTTTTCGAAGGGGAGGTGGAGCGTGATCCAATGGGGATTGCCCTCTACAAACGGCCTACAGATGGGGCAGTATTTGCAATTGTAAGCAGAAAGGCAGGTCCTTCTGGCAGCTATCTCTGGCAGTACCGATTAACGTTAGATGCTATGGGGGTTGTACGGGCTAATTTAATACGAAAGTTCGGGACGTTTTCTGGGCGAAAGGAAATTGAATCGGTTGCGATAGATACCCTCTTTAGCCATGTGTATTATGCTGATGAACAAGCAGGCATAAGGCAATATCACGCTGATCCGGACAAAGGAAATGAGGAACTTTCAATTTTTGGAAGCGGTGATTTTGCAGACGACAATGAAGGAATCTCTTTTTATCATTTGACTGATACGTCTGGCTATATTCTGGTTTCCGATCAGGGGGCTAATCAATTTAAAGTCTACTCACTTGAGTCAAAAAATGGTGCTTTGCATGAGCACCCCCTTTTGGCTACACTACCGGTAATGGCCTTGGAGTCGGATGGCTCTGAAGGCACAACTTTTTCGTTACCCGGTTACGAAAGTGGGCTTTTTGTTGCTATGAGTACAGACAAAACATTTCATTATTACCGGTGGCAAGACTTCGTCAAATACAGCGACGGAAAGTTACAAGCCAGAAAAACTAATTAATCTAAAAAGTAACAAGTTGTCAATAAAAATTTTGCCAATCAATTTAACACTATGAAAAACTACTATCTGCTTTTGGTATGTCTTTTTTTATTCGTTAGTCAGAAAGCGATTCATGCGCAGGTTACTACCAGCGCTATAGAGGGCTTTGTTCGATCAGCCTCTGGTGAGGCCCTCTCCGGAGCTAGCGTTAAGTTAACGCATCTTCCTACCGGTTCTGTCGTCAACAGCACGACTTCTGCTACAGGACGTTTTTTTATCGTCAATTTGCAACCTGGTGGACCCTATACCCTCGAGGTGTCATTTGTAGGATACAAGGCAGAATCTCGCTCTCAGGTTTTTTTGGATCTTGGCGAAAGTGCTAAAGCAGACTTTGCGTTGGTAAGTGCCACGCAAGAATTAAAGGAGGTAGTTGTCTCAAGCAAAAGAGGAAGTTCGTTTGCCGCCGGAGGGGTTGGTACATCGATTGCCGCCGAGCGATTTGATAACTTACCGACCGTAGGACGTAACCTGACAGACTTTGTTCGGCTTACCCCACAGGCGAAAACTACATTCGGGGGTGGTATTGCCATTGCAGGACAAAACAATCGCTACAACCAGATTATGTTCGATGGTGCGGTCAATAACGACGTTTTCGGTTTATCCGAGTCGGGCACGAATGGCGGTCAGACCGGGTCATCTCCCATCAGTATCGATGCCATTGAGTCGTTCCAAGTAGGCGTATCACCCTACGATGTCTCATTGGGTAATTTTACCGGGGGTTCAATCAATGCTATAACCAAAAGCGGAACCAACACTACTAAAGGGTCTGCCTACTGGGTGATGCGAAACCAAGATATGGCCGGCAGAAGACCTACCGGTGCTATTTTTGATGCCACCAAGTTACCGGACTTTCAGGCTAATACATTCGGCGTCACCGTTGGAGGTGCGCTTAAAAAAAATAAACTTTTCTATTTTTTAAGTGCCGAATTACAGCGTGATGAAAGGCCACAACCGTTCGATCCTGCTACTTTCAGAACACCTCCCGGGGGCTCTTTCAGAGACTCCGTTAATCTGATTTTGCAAAAATTAAACGGCTATGGGTATGATCCTGGTGAATATCTTGATATTCCTGATCTGCTGGAAAGTAATAAACTAGCTGCAAAAATCACGTGGAATATAAATACCCGTCATCGCCTCAATATCTCCTACCGTTATACCAATTCTGAGCGTTCACTTACCTCGCCCAGCACTTCAACCCGTATCAATTTCTTTAATGGGGGTTATTTATTTCCCAGCACCACCAACTCCGGATCGCTGGAGTTGACTAGCCGTTTTTCAAATCGGCTCTCTAATAAACTGTTGCTAACCTTTACCAATGTACTCGATGACAGAGACCCGCTTGGAAAAGATTTTCCCCGCGTAACGCTCAACTCTGTGAATGGCACGAGTTACGTATTCGGAACAGAGAATTTCTCTACCGGTAATCAACTGAAGCAAAATAATTCGGCCATCTTTAACGAGCTACGTTATCTAGCCGGTAGTCACCAGTTAAAGGCTGGAATCGATATCGAGCTGAGTAATTCTTATAATCTGTTTGTCCGTGATAATTACGGAACCTATACCTATAACTGGGTTAGTGATTTTCTGGCCGACAGAAGGCCAGCCCAGTATGCTCGCTCATTTTCACTGCGGGATAATATCACCGGAGACGGCAGTGCTGCCGGCACCGAGTTCAATACGCTTCGCGCAGGGTTTTTCATCGGAGATGAGTGGAGAGTGAATGACAAGTTTCAAGTGAACTTCGGTCTGCGTGGCGATAATTTCGAGTTTTTGACAACACCCAATGAAGACACCTATTTCAACACCATGGCGCTGCCTGCCATCAATGCTATGCTACAAACCAGTTGGGCCTCGGTTTCTAATTGGGATATTGGCGGTGCACGTTCCGGGCAGCGGCCTAACCCCCAGTTCAGTGTCTCTCCTCGGATAGGTTTTAGTTGGGAAGCTGCAAAAGGACTAAAGATTCGGGGTGGAATAGGGGCCTTCACCGGTCGTGTTCCGCTTGTTTGGCCCGGCGGCGTTTACAACAACACCGGTATCAATATCGGTGGTGTTTTCCTCAATAACCCCAATATTACATTTCGACAAGATGCATTTAATCAATATAAGCCCACTGATCTTGGTGTGACCGTTGCTTCACCCTCGGGACAGATCGATCTGATCGCTAAAAACTTCAGACTACCCAAAGTATTAAAGAGTTCATTGGGCTTCGATAAAGTATTCGGTAAGGGATGGAAATGGACGACTGACCTGCTGTATCAGCAAAATATAAATGAGATAGTCTATTATAATGTCTTTGCTGCCCCCACAACTAAGAATGCACTGAATCAAGATGTGTATCTATCAATCAGCGGCACCTCCACTGTTTATAATCGCCTTGATTTCGATCCTGCCACGGTGGGCATTCAAAATCCTTACTCTACCGGGATCTTTGTAATCACTAACGGTAAGAACAATAAAGGGTATTCTTATAACGTAACTACTGCTATCGATAAATCGTTTTCAAAAGGTTGGTCTATCAACGTAAACTATGGGTATGGTGATTCGTATACGTTATTTGACGGAACATCTTCTCAAAATAACTCCCAGTGGCGTTTTGTTGAGTCTAAGAATGGGCGTAATAATGTGGCCCGCAGTCGTTCTGATTTTGCTCAATTACATAGGGTAAGTGCATTTATTTCTAAACGGTTTACCTATGCACAAGATCGACTGGCTACCACCCTCTCTTTGTTCTATAATGGTCAATCCGGCTCTCCGTATTCTTATGTCTTTTCTCGCAGTATGATCTTTGACCAAAATGGCGCCAATGGTGAAACAACGGACCTTATTTATGTTCCCAAAGACCTGGCAGACTGGAGTCGTTTTGCCGAGTCGTACGTGGCCAACGGAGTAACCTATACCGTTGCCCAGCAGTGGGATGCCCTTGACCACTTTATTTCTAATGATAAACACTTGCGTAACAAAAGAGGTGAGTTTGCCGATAGAAATGGCGCCATTCTCCCCTGGAGTAACGTGATTGATCTTAAGTTGCAAGAGGACCTAATGCTGGGGAAAGGGAAGTACGCACATAAAGTTTCAGTGATTTTCGACATGTTCAATTTCACTAATTTCCTGAGCCGTAACTGGGGAAAAATCTATGTTACGCCCGGTGTTGATGCCTTTTCTCTCATCAGCATGGAGGGATACCGTGTAACTGGTAATACGCTTACCCCCCGGTTTACCTATCGTAATATTATGAACTCAAAGGCTGGAGATATATTGGATATTCGCGGCAGCAACTATCTGTCCACGCGTTGGAGAGGCCAGCTGACTGTTCGCTACTCATTCTAAAAAGTAACTGATGAATATGGCACATCTTCCTTTTTATTCTAAAGAAAGGGGGTGTGCTTTTTTTTCAGGACTGGATGGTGTTCGCTCCGCTCACACATCACAACAATTTGGTCTTACCCAAAGCCCCACACGGCTTCGCCGTGACGGGCTTTTTACTTGTCTGCTTAGGCAAGTAAACTTGCCACGCACCAACTAAAAAAGCCCTCAACACTTCGTGTTGGGGGCTTTGTGCCCAGGACTGGATTCGAACCAGCACACCTCGCGGCGCCGCCACCTGAAGACGGTGCGTCTACCAATTTCGCCACCTGGGCAGGGGTGCAAAATTATGCTGATTTGATAGATGATATCAAGAGGATTCAAAAATATTTAACTATGCAGTAAGCAAGCTGCATCCTCTGATGTCAGAGCCGTCTAGTCGTCCCAGCATTTCAAAATGCCCATCGGCATCTACTCGTCCTGCGTCATCTGTTCCGATAAAACAACAGGAGTCGATATTGGCTAAATCAATAATATTGAGTGCACCTGTTCCAGTTAATCTCACGTGAAGGGGGTCTTCTTCTTCTCTTATCAAAACTTTCATCCAGGGAGGACAAGTAAACCGGCCTTCTTTCATTGACCAGGCTTGCGATAATAGCTCAGTCATTCCATATTCTGCTCCGATGGATTCTAATCCAAATGCTTTTTTTAACTGGGCGTGTACTTCTTCTCTTGTTAATTCTATACCGCGACCTTTCATGCCACCCGTCTCTATGATTGTAGTATAGTGTAATGGCATTGGGTGAGCAGCTGCAAAATCTAAAAGAGCAAAAGTGACGCCTAGTAAAAGAGTAGGCTGCTTATTTTTTTCTAATGCTTGTAAGGTTTCTTGCAAAGCATCTAGGTCATGTAAATAAAATCCACTTTTGGGATGACCTGTTTTTTTGATCAGATCATCCATCATGTACACTAGCGAAGAATGTTGACGCTCCAGGTAAGTGGGTAAAAGTCCAAGAACACACCACTGCGAAGGATCTCCAAAAAACTGACGAAACCCACGGCTATAACTGGCTTGATAAAGGGAAGGATTTTTAACAAAATGACGGCTCGGTGTCTGGCCCGTTGTGGTGCTGCTTTCAAAAATAATTGCCGGTTCAAAGCTATCAGACTTGACGGCATGTGTTTTAAAAAAACGAATGGGCAGAAAGGGAATTTTTTCAATGGAATGTATAGCATCCGGATCTACGCCAAGGGCTTTTATATAGGCAGCGTAAACAGGATTGGCTACTGCCTGGTATTTGAATGCGGTTATGGCCAACTCTTCAAAGGAGGCGTTTGATTCAAAAAGGCGTTGCGGCCAAGAACTTGCTATAGAAGAGGGTCTATCCAAATATTGTACCTTTGTTATAATTAGTTACGAATGAAACGGTCTCTTTTTTTTATCCTGATTTCCGTACTTGTTTTTGCTTGCAGCAAAGATAAGTTTACATCTGAACCAAAGGTGGAGATACGTTCTATCCAACCTTCTACCGTATTGAGTGGTAACGTAATCCGTTTGTTGGGAAACTACACCGACGAAGAAGGTGATATTGATTCCGTTTACATTGTCTATAAATGGTTCAACGGAAGTACAGCTACCTTAATTGATACATTGATGCGTTTTCCAACAGGTCGTTTGGGAATTCCTGCACAACTTCGTCAATCTGACATTGCTGTTGAATTTGAATACAACACCTATAATCAAACTAACATGCTCACGTTGCCAGGTGTTACCAGAGATACTTCTGCAGCATTTGGATTAGTTCTTATTGATAAAACTCGGAAGCGAAGTAATTACGTGGAGTCTAATAAGATTCGTTTGAAAAAACCCTGATTGGTTACAATTAAAAATTTTCTAGATGGCTAAGTCTGTTGCAAAGCGTTCTGCAAAATCATTACTGACTCCTTCCTCCTTTAATTTTTTCAAAAATTATATCAATAATCCTTCTCCCGTAGGATTTGAGAGCTGGGGCCAGCGTATTTGGTTAGCGTATCTTAAACCGTATGTGGACACCCATTATGTTGATCCATATGGCACGGCCGTTGGTGTAATCAATCCAACGAATCCTTTTAAAGTGGTTATTGAGGCACATGCCGATGAAATCAGTTGGTTCGTTAATTACATCACAGCTGATGGTTTATTGTATTTAAAAAGAAATGGGGGTGTTGATCATCAAACAGCTCCTGCATCACGCGTGATTATACATGGTAAAAAAGGACCGGTCAAAGCCGTATTCGGATGGCCGGCTATTCATACCCGCCTAGGTGCGACAGACCAAAAAGAACCTTCTCCGCGTATTGATAATCTTTGGTTGGATTGTGGAGCACGTAGTAAAAAAGAAGTAGCAGCTTTGGGAATACATATTGGAGCAGTGGTTACTTATCAGGATGGATTTGATGAATTGGCAAATGGCAATTACATTGGTCGTGCATTTGACAATCGCATTGGAGGATTTATGATTGCCGAAGTGGCGCGTTTGCTAAAAGAGAATAAAAAGAAATTACCCTTTAGTCTTCATGTAGTTAATGCAGTGCAGGAAGAAATTGGATTGAGAGGGGCCGAAATGATCGCTCGTCGTATCAAACCCGATATTGCGATTATTACAGATGTTACACACGATACTACAACTCCGTTGATCAATAAAGCGGTTGAAGGGGATATTGCCACTGGTAA
>Ga0102865_1000286_pt1 | contig 14019 bp, 15 predicted proteins | sample Colrivmet1449C02_FD_78440 | JGI IMG/M metagenome (GOLD analysis project Ga0102865, IMG submission 78440) | Estuarine microbial communities from the Columbia River estuary - metaG 1449C-02 | ecosystem: Environmental > Aquatic > Marine > Intertidal zone > Estuary | place: USA: Columbia River...
ACCATTAAATATGAGGCTTACGACGATTTTGCAAAATTTTACGAAAATGTAAAAAACAAAAAAACAACCTCTATTGGTGCGGGTTCTGTTACAGTATCTTCAGACAGAGCAAGAGATATTAAATTTTCATCACCCTATTTAAAGAACAAACCCATTTTAATTTCTGGCGTATCTAGGTTAAGCTTAACCGACGTAAGAAGCATTTCTAAAGAGTTTGCGGGTTTAACAGCGGTAATTATAAAAAATTCTACTCACGAAAAATTGATTAGTCAAATTAAAGAAAATTATTTTCCTGATTTAAAAATTGAATTAGTAGAATCGCCACAAATAGTAATAGAAAAAATTAGCAGTGGCGAAAAATATTTCGGCTATGTTGATTTAATTACTTATTGGGCATCTTTGCAAAAAGACAGCAAACCTTTAAAAATGCACCGTATCCCAGGTACTAATTCAGAAAACTTCGCCTTCATCTTTAATAAAGCAAGTGATTGGCAAAGTGCTTTCAACGAATTTTTTGATAGTGGATTGGGCTTTCCTGGTACCGACGAATACAAAGAAATTTTAAGAAAACACGTTGGTTCGGATATTACCAACTCGGTTGCTATAGGCTATTAATTCGATTATTTTCTACCCTTGCTTTTTAACACAAATTGTAAGGGTAGAAAATTTTCAATACCATCACCTATCATCGTTTCCCCATCTCTTCGATATAAAATCACCTTGATTTTATCTTTTTGCTTTAGCTGAAATTCGCTCAAAACTTGTAAACATCCTCCGCAAGGAACAATAAATTCTTGGGTAAATTCACCTTCTGTTTGGGCGCAAATGGCAATGGTTTTGATTTGCTTTTTAGAATTTCTTGCACCAAAATGAAACAAGGCAACACGCTCTGCGCAAAGCCCACTAGGGAATGCAGCGTTTTCTTGGTTGTTTCCTAAAATAATTTCGCCATCGTCTATTAACAAACTTGCCCCAACATGAAAATTTGAATAAGGCGCATAAGCGTTTTCGGATGCATTTTTACATGCCTGAACCAATGCTTGTTCTTGTTCAGTTAAATCAGTTATAGAACTGGAAATAAATTCGGATTGAATTTTAGTTGCTTGCATATTTTTGGATGGACTCTTCCCAGTTTTTTAATTTTGGATGCATTACTTTAAACCACAAAGTAGGTATTAAAGCTAGTAAAAACATAGCCGGATAGCCATTGGGCAATTGTGGGCTATCTTCATACTGACTAAGTAATTGATAAGGTTTACTGGCAGTTTTATGATGGTCAGAATGTCTTTGTAATTGAAATAATAAAAAATTACTCATGATATGATTGGTATTCCAGCTATGTGTTGGATTTACTTTTTCATATTTTCCATCGGCTAATAATTTACGCTGTATGCCATAATGCTCTATATAATTGGCCCCTTCTAATACAATTATAGCTAATAAACTTTGAGCTAATAAATATATCAACAAGTCATAATGGAAATAACCTAAAGAATTGGAGGAAATATAAACGATGCTAGTAAATAACAAGAGACTGAAAAACCATAATCTTAAGGCTTCGTTATGCCACGAAAAAATAGCTTGCTTTTTTATGATTAAGCGTTGTTTTTCTAATTCCCATGCGCTTTTGATACCTCCAAAAATAGATTGAATTAAAAATGCATAAAATGTTTGGCCTTTTTTTGCACTCGATGGATCTGTTGGTGTGCTAACATTTACATGGTGTCCCCTATTGTGCTCAATATAAAAATGACCATAAAAAACTTGCATCAATAAAATCTTCGACATGATTCTATCGAATTTATTTTTCTTATGACCCAACTCATGTGCAACAGTAATACCAATTCCACCAGAAATGATCATTCCATTTAAAGCCATCCCAATCCATGCTATGCCGCTTAATGAATGGGTGTTGATATAATAACATGAATAGAAAAATACCATGGTTTGAACTAGGGCCCAGGTATACAAGAGTAATTTATAATAAATATTGTTTAAGTATTTTGCTTCGAATGCGCTGCTGATATTACTGGTATCGGTACCAATCAAATAATCTAAGATTGGAAAACCTATAAATACAAAAGCTGCAGGCATCAATAAATAGCTATCACCTAAACGCATAGAAAAGATGACCAGTACAGGTAATACAAATGCCAATAAATAACCGAATGAAGAAATTTTTCTCATGCTTAATTAGAAATTAATATTGAATCAATATTAAATATACTAAAATAGCAGCTGATAAAATATTTCTTAGTTAAATCTATAATTTGCTTGTTGTATGATAGGTGTTTTTAATAAGGATACGCCTAATATGGGTTCTTTTAAGATGGTATTGGCTAAATCAACCCAATCTGGATTAATGGCTCTAATTAATTTCTCTTTTTGGGCCCTTGTCCATTGTTTAAGCATTAATAAGCGGTCTTTAGCTTGAAATGCACTATTGAATGCTTCGAAATAAACTAATCTTGTATTAGATTCTGTATAACCTTCAAATAAATCAGGTTTAATTTTATGTGTTTTAGAAAATTGAATGATATCTTCTGTAATACCTATTTCTATAGCTGTTCTATTGGCATTAGTAATAAAATAAAGGTATTTAACCTCGGTAGCAATACTCGTTTTTTGTGTTTTAATTTCTTGATTAATGATCATAGCTAAAAATTTTAGTTGTTTTTTAAATATTTATTACTAATTTTATAAGCAATAATACTAACATTTTTAGCAATTCCAAAATAATTATGAAAAAAATTAGCGCTAACATTAAGTTTCTAAGGAAAAACAAAGGTTTAACTCAAGAGCAATTTGCCACCGAAATAGGCATAAAAAGGTCTATGGTGGGTGCATATGAAGAAGATAGAGCCAGTCCGAAAATGGAAAATATCAAAGAAATTGCTAATTTTTTTGGTATTTCGGTAGACGAATTGGTTAGTGAAAGAATTACGGCCAAATGGTTAGAAGAAAAAGCCAAACGAGTACAGAACGAAACAGAATTAAAAGCAGGTAATTTAAGGGTATTAAGCATTACCGTAGATTCAGATAATAACGAAAACATAGAATTAGTGCCCGTAAAAGCAAGTGCTGGTTACCTAAATGGCTATGCCGATCCAGAATTTGTAAAAGAATTACCCAAATTTCATTTACCCATATTACAAAATGGAACCTTTAGAGCCTTCGAAATTAAAGGAGACTCTATGTTACCCCTATTTCCTGGAAGTATTGTGGTAGGAGCGTTTATAGACGATTGGAAGACCATTAAATCAAACGAAACCTATGTGGTAGTTTCAAAAAATGATGGTATTGTATATAAAAGAGTCATCAACAAATTAAAAGATCAAAAACAATTACTGTTAAAGTCTGATAATAAAGTATACGATCCATACACCATTACCGCCGACGAAGTAATTGAAATTTGGAAAGCGAAAGCCTATATCAGTATGAATTTTCCGGAACCAGATAACGATACCAGTATCGAAAAATTAACGGGTATGATGATGGAAATGCAAAAGAAAATTAACTCGATTCAAAAAGATTAAATGCGAAATATTATTTATAGCAAGAAATAACTTCCTAAACCAAGGATCAATAAGAAACCGATGGTATCGGTAAATGCAGTTAATAATATAGAAGATGCAACAGCGGGATCAAAACCTAATTTCTCTAGAATGATAGGTACAGAAGCCCCTACAATGCCTGCTAATATTAGGTTTCCTAGCATTGCTAAAAATACAACTACGCCTAACATGGCCGAATGATTATTAAACATGGCGACAATAGCCACCATTGTTCCAAAAAATAATCCGTTGAAAACACCAACGATTAATTCTTTAGAAATGGTTTGAAATATTTTAGAATCTGGTAAGGTATTCAAAGAAATACGACGAATAGTTACGGCAAGTGCTTGTGTGCCGGCATTGCCTCCCATTCCTGCAATAATGGGCATAAAAGTTGCCAATAAAGTAATTTTAGCAATGGTATCTTGAAACATAAATACAACAGAACTCGCTAAAAATGCAGTAGCCATATTCACTACCAACCAAGGCATTCTACTTCTTAATGCTGCTTTCCAATTACCACTTAATTCCTCTTCGTCGGAAACGTTTGCAATCTTCAAAATGTCTTCGGTTGTTTCTTCTTCTAAAACGTCGATAACATCATCGAATGTAACAACACCTAACAAAACATGACTTTTATCTACAACAGGAATGCCTGGTAAGTTATACTGCGAAAGCATTTGCGCCACTTCTTCTTGGTCGGTATCTGTTTGCACATAAATTAATTCCTCATCATATAAAGCATCAATTCTGATGTGTGCTTTAGCGTTGATTAAGTTTTTTAATGAAACCGTACCCACCAATCGATCGGCATCGTCTACTACATAAATTGCATAAAAAGCTTCAATTTCTTCCGATTGCAAAGCCACTTCTTCGAGCGCTTCTTTTTTAGTTAAAGAACAATGAATTTTAACAATTTCGGTGGTCATTAAACCACCCGCTGTATCTTCGGGGTAAACTAATAATTTACGAATTTCGGCAGCATCCTCAACATCAATTCTATCTAAAATTTCGTCTCGTTTATATTCCGATAATTGACTGACAATATCTGTTGCATCATCGTAAGATAATTCTTCAACAATATTGGTAACTAAATCGGAGTGTAAACTTTCTAATAATTTTTCGGGGTGCGACTCTGGATCCATTTCAGATATGGCCTCGGAAGCGATATCAATGGGTAATAAATGAATAATGCGGTGACGCTTTTTTTCTTTTAAAAGTTCTAATATAAATGCAATTTCGGTTGGATGTAGTTCTGCTAGAAAGGCCTTTAAATCTTCATCTGGCCCATCGAATAGAACTTCTATCTGTTCTAAATCTAATAATATATCGTCTTTTTGTTTCAAGCCACTAAAATACTGCCGATTATTGAGAAATCCCTATTATATGTCAAAAAAAAATCCTTATTGGTTCACAATAAGGATTTCAAGGTTAGAATAATGAATTATTTATTGTTGCACAATCATGGCAATAACAATGAGGCGCGTAATGGCGTTGGTACCTTCTATATTTTCTACCACAAATATTCCTTTTTTACCTTTAATAGTTTCAAAAGCGATAATTGATCCAATTTTGAGTTTATTGATTTTAGTATCTGTTAAATTGACTGCATATTTTTGTAAAATAGAATCATTTTGCGCCTCATCTACTAAATCGTGAGTCAATGAATCGCTGATGTTTTTAAATTTAGTGCTATTTCTAGTTGTCCAATTTAATAATGCGGGCCATGTATTATCGGTTGTAATAGTATTTGAAAAAACTGCGGCAGCTGGCGATGCAACCGTATTAGAATCTGTTAAGATATTTCCTTTACCAAAATAATAAACAATGTCTACACTGTCTTGTCTTTTAGTAGCAGTATCTAAAATATAAGTTAAACCGGTAATGGTATTGATAAACGATAAGCCTGCTAAAGCCTTTGGCGTATTTCTATCTGTTAATAAAATATAGCTATATCTATTAATTGGATTGTATTTAGGGAATTGAGGAGGTTCTGTTTCTGTACAAGCAATTATAATTATTGACATTAATAAATAAATGAATAATAATCCTTTTGTTGTTTTCATATTTTAGATATGTGATTTTAAGTAATTGGTACTATCCGGTCCTTTATTTGCCAGCAAATCAAAAATACTTAAATTATCAATAAAACCATTTTTCGTTTCAAATACTTGCGTATAAGGGTTTATTTTAGATGGATATGCGAATTTTTCGGCTATTGGATCTAAGTTTATTTGTGGCGATAATTTGAGTAGTTTATTGATTGTTTCGAGTATAGCTAAATTGAATTCCCATAAATATTCAAATTGATTATTGGCATAAAATGGATGAAAATGATGCTCGTAAAATTCAAAATAGGGAGATCTTCGATAACTAGATTCTAAACTTTTCCAATGTCTTTTTTGCCAAGGTTCTTCGTATGCAATCGGAATAGCTTTATAAAAACGATCTGCTGGCGCAATTTACCAGTTGGAATCACTAATAACAATGGCCCATTTGCAGAGGCAATAAGCGTTCTATTCCTTTCCGTTCCTCTATCGTAATATTCCTCCAAATTTAAATTGATGGTTGCTAATTGTGCAAAAAGACAATATTGTTGAATGGAGGGTAAGTAATTTAATTGCATGATTTATTTTAAAAACGGAACATTTAAATTGAAAAATCGAAAATAATGCATTTTTTTAGGATTTATATAGAAATCTTGGCTAATTTCAGGCTTTATTTAACTTATTATATGAAAGTTATTGTTAGACTCTTCGTGCTATTATTTGTGTTGTTGTTTGCAAATGCCAGTTTTGCAAAAAAAATAAAAGCTAGTTTTTCCTATTATACTTTTAATACCCCCGAGGCAAAACCCTACATAGAAACCAACATATCTATACTGGCTAGTTCTGTTAATTTTACCAAAATAGCCAATGGAAAATTTCAAGCGAGTGTAAAAGTGCGCGTGCGTTTTTATATACAGAGAGAAGAGTTAAAGAGCCAAGAAACTTATAATTTATTATCTGCTATTATTACTGATACCAGTCAATTACAATTTCAATTTATAGATCAAAAAAGATTTCCGCTAGGGAATGGAGATTACACTATTGAATTATCGCTTTCGGATAATAATGAAGTTCAAAATTCAGTCTCTTTAAAAGAAGATTTTAAAATTGATTTTCCAGCAGGGCTTATTCATTTTTCTGATATCGCTTTGTTAGAATCTTATACAAAAGAGCAGAATAACAGCGTTTATAGCCGAAATGGCTATACCCTTACGCCTATGGTTGATAATTTTTATCCAACCAATATACATCAACTCAAATTTTATAATGAAATATATAATACCCAAACTTTAGCACCTAATGAGCAATTTTTATTGACTTATTTTTTAGAATTTGATGGTGGTGCAAAACTTAATTCATTTATTCAACAACAAAAAATTAGCGCTAAAAATGTAATTATTAATTTAGGTGAATTTGATATTACTGATTTACAAAGCGGTAATTATAATTTAGTGATCGAATTACGCAATAAAATGAATGAAGTAATTGCGTATAAAAAATGTTATTTTCAAAGAAGTAATAAGTCTTTAGGAAAAGATTTAGAAGCGGTTACTTCCTTAGCTATTAATAATTCTTTTGCGGCTAATTATACTTTAGGCCAAATGAAAGACAATATAGCTTGTTTAAAGCCTATTTCAACACAAAACGAACTTGCATACGAAAAGACTTTAATGGCCAATTTAGAATTAAACCAAATGAAGCAATTTTTAGTGTATTTCTGGACTAAAAGAAATGCTGCTGATGCTGCAAATGCTTGGTCTAATTACGAATTAGAGGTTAAAAAGGTGAATAATTCTTATGGCTCTAAAATAAATAAAGGCTACGATACCGACAGAGGTTATATCTATTTAAAATATGGCGCTCCTAATGTGGTTAGAACAAGCGATATGAATGTGAGGGCTTTCCCGTATGAAATTTGGAGATTTTATAAAATTGGCACCTTTACCAATAAAAGATTTGTGTTTTTTAGTCCAGATAATTTGAAAAACGAAATGGTTTTATTGCATTCTGATTTATTTGGAGAGCGTTACGATCCACAATGGAAATACAAAATTTTATCGAGGTCTATGAAAAATAATCCAGACGAAGCGGAGCCCAATTCGGATGACAGTTTTGGAGATAAATTAGATGCAGATTTCAATGACTAAACTGCTCTCGAAATTTGCAATATTGCTGTTAAACGGCATCGCTAGATTGCCATTTGGGCTATTGTATTTCTTTTCCGATTGCTTATATCTATTGGTTTATAAAGTTTTGGGCTATCGTAAAAAAGTAGTCAGGTTAAACCTTGCAAATTCTTTTCCAAATAAAAATGCACAAGAATTACTCGAAATTGAGCGCGACTTTTACCGTAATTTATGCGACACCATTATCGAAACCATTAAGTCTACACATATAACCGAAAAAGAAATTAAAGAAAGAGTGAGCTTAGTGAATGAAGCATATGTAGCCGATCTTTATGCTAAAAACAAAAAGATATTTGCCATGCAGGGTCATTATGCAAATTGGGAATGGCCTGCCCTAGCTTGGTGTTTATTGTATCCGGGTAAATCTATTGGAATTTATAAACCATTGACTAATCCTTTTTTTGATCAATATTATTTCGACTTTAGATCGAGGTTTGGCATGCAACCCATAGCCATGAATGAAGTGGCTAGAACCCTTATTGCTAAAAGAAACGAGGCTTATACCTTAGGTATTATTTCGGATCAAACGCCTGTTGATACTGATGCGGCTTATTGGACAACTTTTTTAAATCAACCAACCGCCGTATTTTTAGGAACCGAAAAATTAGCCAAACAATTTGATGCTACTATTTTATTTTTAAAAGTGAATCGAATTAAAAGAGGTTTTTATGAAATGGAAATGGTACCCATTTGTGAAGATCCTAAGCAAAGCGATTTATATGAAATTACCGAAAAACATGTTCGCTATTTAGAATCTATTATATTAGCAAAACCTGCAGATTGGTTGTGGTCTCATAGGCGTTGGAAACACCAACCATCGGCAGAAAACAAACAAAAATTCCAATTATAATGAAGCAAATTCCAAGTGTTGCAGTAGTCATATTAAATTGGAATGGTCAAAAATTACTCAGCGAATTTTTACCATCCGTTATAGCGCATACCCCTGCTCCAACGGCTATTATATTAGCAGATAATGCTTCTACAGACGAATCTATTGCTTGGACTCAAACAAATTATCCAGCTGTAATTACCATAAAAAACCAAGAAAATTTAGGTTTTGCAGCAGGCTATAATTTAGCATTGGCCAATTTAAATTACGATTATTTTGTGCTCTTGAATTCGGATGTAGCAGTTACTGAAAACTGGATAACACCGATTATAGAATTAATGGAGCACGACACTAAAATTGCCGTTTGTCAACCAAAGATTTTGAGTTATAACTCGCCCGAAAGCTTTGAATATGCTGGGGCTGCAGGTGGTTATATGGATTTATTAGGCTATCCATTTTGCAGAGGCCGAATATTTGAAACCGTAGAAAAAGATTCGGGTCAATACCATACGAATGAAGAAATTTTTTGGGCATCTGGTGCTGCATTTTTTGTAAGAGCCGACTTGTTTAAATTAGCTGGCGGATTTGACAAAGATTATTTTGCCCATATGGAAGAAATTGATTTGTGTTGGCGATTAAAAAATATGGGATATAAAATTATGGCTTGTAATGAGTCTACCGTATACCATTTAGGTGGCGGTACCTTGAGCGAAACCAACCCTCAAAAAACCTATCTAAATTTCAGGAATAGCCTATATACCTTAAGAAAAAACCTGCCTTTACATACCGCATTTGGTTTGTTATTGATTCGTCATGTACTAGATTTAGTCGCAATGCTTAAGTTTTTATTAAGCGGAAAATTTAAACATGCCTTTGCCATTAATAGAGCGCACTATGCTTTTTTAACAAACCAACGCGCTTGTGTAAATAAGAGAAAAAACTTATTGAAATTATTTAAGAAAAGCAATAAAACCGGACAATACAAGAGAAGCATTGTCTACGATTATTATATTTTAAAGAAGCGAAAATTTACCGATTTATCAGTCAGAAACTTTTTCAGATAATAAATAATTGATGGCTAAGGTGTAACTTTTAAATCCGAAACCTGCAATAATACCAATGCATTTTTTGGCTGTTAAAGATTCGTGTCTATAAGCTTCTCTAGCATAAATATTACTGATATGTACTTCTACCACCGGGCTTTCGATAGCCGAAATGGTATCTGCTAAAGACACCGAGGTATGCGTATAACCACCAGCATTCAATATAATTCCATCTACACGGTAGCCAACTTCTTGTATTTTATTAATTAATTCCCCTTCCACATTACTTTGAAAATAGTCGAACTCGATGCTTGGATACTCTTTTTTAATTTGTTCATAATAATCTTCAAATGGTTTTTCTCCGTATATTGTGGTTTCTCTTTTACCAAGAAGATTTAAATTTGGTCCGTTGATGATGCAAATTTTCATAAATTATGGATTGGAATTCTGCTAAAAAAAGTTTTAAATCGTATTTGCAATTAGAGCGATCGCTGTCTGTTCATTCTATTAGCGCTTATCTTCATGATTTAGATAAACTAGCGCAATATTTCGAATTGAATCAACAAAAAATTAGCCCCCTTGCTGTTACAAGCAAAGATATAAAAGATTTTTTGGTATGGATTAACCAATTGGGCATGACAGCCAGTTCGCAATCGCGTATTTTATCAGGAATTAAAGCTTTTTATAAATTCTTGAACTTAGAAGACCTTATTTTGGTAGACCCCGCTAGTTTAGTAGAAGCACCCAAAATTGGCCGAAAGCTCCCCGATACGCTCTCTATTGACGAAATCAATACATTGATAGATGCAATCGATTTAAGCACGCCAGAAGGCACCAGAAACAAGGCTATGCTAGAAACATTATATGCTTGTGGTTTGCGTGTTTCTGAATTAATTAATTTGCAAATTTCTAATTTACAATTGAACATCGATTTTTTAAAAGTGACCGGAAAAGGTGATAAAGAAAGATATGTACCCATTGGCCCGCAAGCACAAAAAATGATTGAACTTTATCGCTTAGAAATTCGTAATCATTTGCTTATTAAAAAAGGTCAAGAAGATTATTTATTTTTAAACAGAAGAGGCAGCAAATTGAGTCGCATCAGCGTGTTTACGATTATTAAAGCGCTAGCCATTAAAGCAGGAATTCATAAAACCATTAGTCCGCATACTTTTAGGCATTCTTTTGCGACGCATTTAGTGGAAGGTGGCGCCGATCTAAGAGCGGTGCAGGAAATGTTAGGCCACGAATCTATTACTACCACAGAAATATACACGCATTTAGACCGAAGTTATTTAAGAGAAACCATTGTCGAATACCATCCTCGGAATAAAAGAAATCGTAATCGAGGTTAAATTTTTTGAGCGCTTACAAAACGATTTTTCCCTTTAAAATCTTGAATAATTTGAATATGCTCGAAGCTATGCTTTGCAAGTAATGCTTGTGTTTGAGCAGCAAATGATTCATTAATTTCAAAATATAAAAACCCATTTGGATTTAAATATTGTTGTGCTATTTCTGTAATTCTTTCGTAGTATTTTAATGGATCCTGATCAGCTACAAATAAAGCTAGGCTTGGTTCGTAGTCTAATACATTTTTATGCATTTGCATTTTTTCGGACTCCAAAACATATGGCGGATTGCTAACAATTAGATCGAATTTTTGATTTGGTTCGTACTCAAAAATATTTGCTTCGATTAATGATACATTAACTGTATGCTGTTTTACATTAAGCGCTGCAACTTGTATTGCAGCAGCCGAAATATCTAATCCTGTTACATTCCAAAGGCTCCGCTCCTTTTTTAAGCAAATGGGAATACAAGCAGAACCGGTTCCAATATCAATAATAGCTAGCGTATGTTGATCGTGATTTTTCAATATTAAATGAACAAGATCAACTGTTTCTGGCCGAGGAATTAATACATTTTTATTAACCGTAAATTTTAAAGCATTAAAATAGCTATAGCCTAAAATGTATTGAATGGGTTGGTGTTGTAATAATTGAAAACTAATAAAATCTAATTGTTCGAATAAAGAGGCAGATAATAAATCGTTTTCGTTGAGTATTAGTTTAATGCGATCATAACCTAAAACCTCTTTAAAAACCATAGCGGTAATGGTTTCGGCTTCTTCGGGCTCATAAACCTTTGTAATAAGGAGTTTGAAATTTTGATAGGCTTCTTTGAGTGTTCTTATCTTTGAAAACATCTTCAAAACTAATAAAAAAAGCTATTTTTACAGGATGTTTCCAGAAAGTAAATTTATGGATCGCGCCTTGGCGCTAGCAGCGCTTGGATTAGGCAAAACCAGTCCAAACCCATTGGTGGGTGCTGTTATTGTTTACCAAGATGAAATTATTGGCGAAGGCTATCACGAAAGCTATGGTCAAGCGCATGCAGAAGTCAATGCCATTAATCAAGTGTTGCGCAATTACCCTCAAGATGCGGCAGTTATATTATCGAATGCCACGTTATATGTTACTTTAGAGCCTTGTAGTCATTTTGGTAAAACACCTCCATGTGCCGATTTAATTATCAAGCACCAATTAAAAAAGGTTGTGATTGGCTGCTTAGATCCAAACGAATCGGTGAATGGAAAAGGCATCGATAAATTAAAGAATGCTGGCATCAATGTTGTTTTTCCATTTTTAGAAAAAGAATGTCAATTAATTAATCGTCGATTTTTTACCTATCATCAAAAACAAAGACCTTATATAATTTTAAAATGGGCACAAAGTGCCGATGGATTTTTAGGATTAAAAAACGAAAAAACAGCCATTAGTAATACCGAAAGTTTAACGCTTTCTCATCAGTGGCGCGCCCAAGAAAACGCTATATTAATTGGCACCAATACTGCATTAATAGACAATCCTAGCCTAACTACAAAGCTCGTAGAAGGTAAAAACCCTATCAGAATTGTCATTGATAAAACTTTAAAAATTCCACAGCATCACGCTATATATAACGAAGATGCAAAAACAATTATTTTTAATGAACACCGAACCGAAACCCTTGGTCATATACAATATATTGGGATAGAATTTTTAGGATTATTACCACAAATGATGCTATATCAATTGTATATTTTAGGAATTCAATCAATCATTATTGAAGGTGGCGCATTCACCTTAAACGAATTTATTCGCTATAATTTGTGGGACGAAGCCCGAATTATAACCGCTACAGATTTAAATTTACACGATGGGGTAATTGCTCCAAAACTAACAGGATCAATTGTTTCAGATGCAAGCATTGCAAATAATCAAATACAAATAATCACCTTATGATTGCCATTTTAATTAGTATTGTTCTTTCTGCCTCTTTGGTATTTTGTTTTAAGTATTTCAACAAAAACAATATTAATAACACTCAAGCCATTTCATTTAATTATGTAATAGCTGCTTCGTGGGGTTTTATATTAAATCCAAATCAATATGTTGGAATCGATTATTTACATGCTACCTGGTTTTATTCTGCCTTGTTTTTTGGATTTTTATTTATCTCGGTATTTAAATTAATGGCCATTGGTGTTGAAAAAAATGGCATAATGGCTGTTTCAGTAGCCCAAAAGATGTCGCTGGTATTACCCGTATTATTTAGCATTTGGGCCTATTCCGAAAGTTTTGGAATCTTAAAAATGGCCTTTTTACTACTCGCATTAGTTTCTGTTTACTTTACGGCAAAACCCAGCGTTGATCCATCTACAAAAAAATCAAATAGCATCCTCATTCCTATTTTTATTTTCATAGGAAGTGGTTGTGTAGACATTGCAATTAAAATTACCCAATCTTACTTTAGCCAAATAGTTCACATTGCTGTTTTGCTCACTTGCATATTTGGGGCAGCAGGTGTAATTGGTTTTGTGCTACTATTCAAAGAAAAAAATAAAATACAATTTTCCGCTGTGGTTGGTGGAATTGTATTAGGTTCTTTTAATTATTTTGCCACTTATTTTTTAATGAAAGCTTTATCTAGCAATACTTTGGAGAGTTCTTTGGTATTTGCGATTAACAACATGGGTGTTTTATTATTTTCTGCATTTGTAGCAGCTATTGTATTTAAAGAACAAATAAGTAAAATAAATTGGCTTGGAATTTCATTAGCCATGATAGCCATTCTGGGTTTATATTATTCAACACAAACTATTATATAAAGCCATTATAGCCCATGAACGATATTAAAATACCAGCATCAGAATTAATATTAAATGAGGACGGAAGTATCTATCATTTACATTTACATCCCGAACAAATTGCACCAACCATAATTACGGTTGGAGATCAAGATAGAGTGGCTGCCATTTCTAAATATTTTGATGTGATCGAACATAAAGTAGAAAATAGAGAATTTTTTACTCAT
>Ga0102865_1000287_pt1 | contig 14001 bp, 13 predicted proteins | sample Colrivmet1449C02_FD_78440 | JGI IMG/M metagenome (GOLD analysis project Ga0102865, IMG submission 78440) | Estuarine microbial communities from the Columbia River estuary - metaG 1449C-02 | ecosystem: Environmental > Aquatic > Marine > Intertidal zone > Estuary | place: USA: Columbia River...
AGTTGTATGTCCTATAATAGTAAAGCTAGTTGCTAGCGAGAAAAAAATGTAATTGTTTATTCTATGTTTACCCCATTAACTAAAAAGCTCCGTAAACAATTAATTTACAGAGCTTTATAATTAATAAGTGACCTCGTCAGGCGGTTTGTCAAACTTTTTAGAGGATATAAAGGCCTTTTTGAGGTAGGTAAAATTGGCGATTTGTTTAATTGGCTAAAAGCCTTTCCCTCTTGCCTAATTACTCAAGATCTAGTTCTAACAAATTGCTTAGTTGGCTAAATTACTTCTTATGAATCTTTTGTCATTACTGTTTACTATATTTGGTGAATAAAAGATGCATTAATAGCGTAAGATATAAGGGCGCTTTGATTCAAAAATCAATATTACTAAGCAAAACAACAGAAAACTAATTAACTAGAAAACCTTAGATTAAATTCTTCCCTAAAAATATAATGAACGCATTACAGGTTTCAGGATACGGTGTAAACATTTTAAGTAAATTGGAGTATGCGGCATCCGCTGAAAAAGCCTTAGGTCCTAATGATGTAATGATTAAGGTTGTAGCAGCTGGGCTCAACCCTATTGATTATAAAATGATTTATGGAATCATGCGTATTGTAGGAAAAGATCCCCTACCCCCCTATACCTTAGGTTTTGATTTAGCTGGTATTGTTTTAAAGAAGGGTTTGAATGTAACTGATTTTGCTCCGGGAGATGAAGTATATTCCAAAGTACCTTGGGAGCAAATCGGAACAGTTTGCTTTACTGCGGTTGTTAGGGCAGATATGGTCGCTAAGAAACCTAAAAACATCTCATTTATAGAAGCTTCAGGATTACCATTGGTAGGTTGTACGGTATTTAATTCATTCCAACTTTTTAATCTAAAGCCTAACAGTTCAATTTTAATACATGCCGGATCTGGAGGAATAGGTAGTTTTGCTATCCAATATGCAAAATATTTAGGTGCTTATGTGTATACCACCACTAGTACAAATAACGTAAGTTGGGTGAAAGAACTAGGTGCGGATCGTGTTATAGATTATAAGAATGAAGATTATCTTAACGTGGTTCAAAATGTTGATATGGTATATGATACGCTAGGAGGTAAATATACCCGTGAGGCTATTAAAGTGGTGAAAAAAGGTGGAGCAATAGTGTCTATAGTTGGACATCATGATGATGAGACTTTGAAACAGTTAAAAGTAAACAGGCTAGTAAGACTTCTATTTAAAATAAAAGGAGCCTTTCTTTTGCTCAGAATGCGTTCAAAAAACATAAGATACAAACATGTTTGGACATATCCATGCAAGCAAACTCTTGATAGCATAACAGCGCTTATTGAAAAAGGACATATTAAGCCAATTGTAGATCGAGTGTATGCATTTGAAAAATCTGTTGAGGCTATCAGTTATTTAAGAACAAATCGCGCTAAAGGAAAAGTTATCATAGACGTCAATAAGGAATAAAATGAATATGCAAGATGAAATTTATGATTTAGTCGTGATTGGTGGTGGCGCCTCTGCTTCCCTCCTATCTTTATCCATATTCAAACTTGATCCTAATTTTAAAGTACTTATAATTGAAACAAACACTCAATTCCCTAGAAAAATTGGGGAGTCAATAGTCGACTTAACAGCTGTATTCATAAAAACGCTGGACATTGAGCATATCCTCGAAAAGCATTCTGTTAAAACGGGAGTTAGATTCTTGTTTAATGAAACCAATAGTACAGACCTTGCAGATATCGCTGAGTTTGCAAGTCCCACTATGCCGGGGCTTGTTAGAGGATATCATTTAAATCGATCTTTATTTGATCAACAAATGCTTGATGAAGTGGAGTCAAAAGGAGCTTACCTTTATAGACCTGCAAAAATCATAGATTCCAAATTTGAAGAGTTTCAAAATGAACTAACTTTGGAATTAGCCGGGATAATAAAGAAGGTAAAATCAAAATGGGTGGTAGATGCATCTGGTAGATCTAGGTATATAGCCAACAAGTTGAATTGGAACGACAGAACCATAAACCCAAACAGAAGCGCAATCATGGCACATTTCAAAAATGTGGCACCATCGTCTAAGTGGGATACTCCTAGAAATGATTATTGGGAAAATTGTTCTATTGGCTCACGTGCATACAGCACTACACACTTGATGAGAAAGAACTGTTGGTGGTGGATCATCAAATTAGATGAAGAGACTACTAGCCTCGGTATGGTATATGACAATACCAAACTATCCTTTGATGATTATGAGAATTACTTTTTAGAGACAATATCCAATGACTCTCAATTATCTTCGCTAGTTAAAGGAGCTAAGATGGAAACGATTAAAGAGGTAAAAGACGTTGCTTACATCTGTGAGAATTTACATTCGAAAGGCATAGCTCTTTTGGGTGATAGTGGGGCATTTATAGACCCCTTAATTAGTCCTGGTTTGGAGATGATAGGACAACAAAGCATTTGGTTGGCAGAGCTACTAACAAAAGATAAAGCGAATGGTAAATACGATGCACGTGGTTGGGCAAAGTACAGTACGGTTTTTAACAAAGCGTATGAGTCACGACTTAGATTATATAAAAACGCATATAATTTTATTGAGTCCAAAGACATATTTAGCGTGTGGCTAATGCAAGGAAACTACTTTTACTTTTCAACAGTTGTTTACCCAGCCATAGTCTTTAAACGTTTTTTGAAATGGCCGATGAATTTTAATGTGCTGGAAAGTGCTGTGTTGAAGTTTTTTGAATCAAGACTTAATAAAATTCATAAAAGACGTATTGAACAAAATAGAACTTCTAAAACAGCTAATAATGCTATTGAATATTCAGGTGTGCGAGTTCCTTCAAATATCTTATTATTCATGCTTATGCCCATTTACTTGTTGAGTAAATCTTCGTTGGCTTACTTAAAGCTCGAAGCAGAAGAGCTTTCGTACCGTTTAAAATCTAACTCCTAGCGAGACTTGTGGAAGTAGTATAGAACTATTCATAGTCTCCACTCTATTGTCCATGCTGTATACCGGACTCACGTAGAACACCGCACGTAATTGAGGATTGAGGTAAATCATCTGTTTGTAAATAAAAATGGTATGACCAACATATGGTGTTAAGAGAAATACATCCGTTCTCAGGTCTTGTTTCAGAGGACTACTCAAGGTAAAATACTCCCAGCCTGCAATTAGGCCTAAATAAGGATTGCTTGCTTTTTCTTTAAAAAGTTCAATTTTGTAACGAAGGTTTAACGAAGCTTGCATACCTAGACGTAACTCATACGATTTGTCAGTATTAGCATATATGTTTTCTCTAAGCGTTTCACCAACGTCAGTAGCGGTAACAAAAGCAGATAAAAGCAGTTTATTGTCTTTGGTAATATTCTTGCAGCCAAAATATTAACGTCTTGGGTTAGTTTTAAAGCTGGCAGTGCAATTGCACCTTTTCAAAAGCTCTTATTTTTGAAAATTTGTGATTTGAATCAAATTAGAAGCCTGCTGCCCGTTACTTATGGTAAATCAACACGCTGTCGTAGCCATATTTATATTGATAACCAAAACGTTTTGCTGCCGTCCTCTTTACCCAATAGAGTAAAAGCAGATAAGCTCCCTTTTTACTTTATAAACAACACCAACCTAATTTGGGTACTAGAGTCTTCCCTTGATTATTCGATGTTTTATCCACTTATTCCTTCTCAAACACCAATGATTGAGTTAGTTGAATATGAGGTAGAAAGTAAGCACTCAGATATTCAGTTTAGCACAAGTACTTTGAATATGTATGAGAGAGCCCTAATCCACTTATTTGAGGTTGTCCCTACTAAGAACTCCAAGTATAAACAAGCGATGCTATCATTTTTGGTGCTTTAGATACGATTTCACAAAAGAGTGTTTGAAAGTACTTTGTACTAAATATCGCAAGTGTGAATTAATTATATTACCGGTAGTAATTATTTCATGATAGATTTGCTTTCAAGCTAAAAACCATGTATCACTATTCTATTAATGATTAAAGTCAAACCATTAATTCAGTTTTATACTGCTGCAGTAGCATTGGTTATCAGTGGATTCATTGTTGGAGAACATTTAAACTGGATTCATTTAGTAACAGTCATTTGGTCTAGTATATCCGGTGTTTTTCTGATATATCGATTTAATGACTACATAGATGGGCATATAGATTTTAAATTTAATTTTAGACTATTCTTTCAAAAAAGAGTCAATTTATGGCTTGTAATCCAGTTTTTTTTATTCAACGTTCCTGTAGCTATAGTAACACTTCCTAGCTTTTATTTTGGTCTATTTGTAGCCATAGGTTTGATAGGTTTTTCATATTCTATCGTTTGGAAATTAGGTGCTAAAAGTTACCGACTGAAGAATATATTTTTATTGAAGAATATTATTATCGGTGTATTATGGGGGGCACTTATTCTGCTTGGAGCAGGCAGCCTAAGCAACCCTATGGTTTATGCGCTATTTGCTTTGGCAAGTATACAAGTAGCCATAGGTAGTATGATTAGAGATATATCTGATTTAGCTATTGATTTATCTCATAATGTGAGGAGTGTGCCAGTTGTTTTGGGCAAAACGAAAGCAATTTATTTTATGCATTTTTTAAACCTGCTTACATTTTTTATTTTCTCATTTTACTCAGATTTAGATTTACTTTACCTTATATGTATCATATTTGCTTGGAGAATGATAAACTTGATTGGTCTATTTAAAAGTAAAAAAACAAATTTTTGGGGTGACACATTTAATTTATTAACGTGTAGTATTATCATGATAGTTGTACTTATTCAATATTTTTATGGAGCAAATTAACAGTGTAAGTCCGATATTTTGGGCATCATCCATCCTTATTACGGGAGCTCTTTTTGCAATATTTTGGACACTAGATGCATTACAACACAAGGAGCTTGTTCACATAGACATTACAGAAAATGAGTTAAAAACGCATCGTATCATATTGCTGACGTCCATGCTTATGGAGCTCTCATTAATTGCTATGTTTTGGTTTCCGATGGAAGCCTTGCCCTTTTTTATTGCACTGCTCTTTACGAGGACTGCGCACGAGTTTATGGATGAGCTTAAATATCACATGGATCGCTGTACCATTTATGAGACTATGCTTCATTTAGCTATGTGGATTTCTGTTTTAGCTAATACTATTCTTATGTTTAGTTGGGGATTCTTTACACAGTACCGTGGCTTATTTGATTTACATCCCAGTTTTTTTGTGTTTGCCTTGGCTATTTTTATAAGTATTCTGTGGATAGGGTACAAAGAATGGGAACGCTAGCGCTTCAATAAAAGCGAAACAGTGAACTTACATTCCGTTCTATTAGACGCTAAACGTCATATTTAAACTTTGAATAACTAACTAACCAAAGGTTAGATAAGCGGTAATGTTCAAAAAACTGCTCCGAGATGTTTAACACAATTTATAAAAATTGTTTGTTGTTGTTTATTTAGGGTATCGCTGTGTTGAATAAGAGTACCATGAAATCAAAAAAAGCGAAAAGCCAGCCTGATAGGTATCACCATTATTTATTATTCCTAGGATTCAATCTTGCATAGATAAAGATGTGTTGCCTGCTTTTAACTAAATTCAACTCAATGTAAAGAGTAATCACGATTGCGTTTCCTCTATGTAGCTAACTATCCATAAAAAAAAGGAGAATCGGTAGTAAACCAATCCCCCTTATTGTGACCTCGTCAGGATTCAAACCTGAGACCTCCTGAGCCGTAATCAGGTGCTCTATTCAGCTGAGCTACGAAGCCATTTCCCTTTCGGGGCTGCAAATATAATAACCTTGGTAAATCTAAGCGACAAAAAAATTATATTCGTGCCACTATTTTGAAATTATACAAATTCGCCTCAATTGACGTAGGATCTAATGCTATTAGATTGCTTTTTACCAACGTTTTTGAAACTCCCGATGGTCCCGTTTTTAGAAAACTTTCTTTAGTTAGGGTGCCGATACGACTTGGTGAAGATGCATTTATTCATGGGAAAATAGGTGCCGAAAAAACCGATCAATTGATAAAAACAATGCGGTCATTTAAACATTTGATGAACGTGCACCAAGTGCTAGATTACCGAGCTTATGCTACCAGCGCCATGCGCGAAGCCAGCAATAACCTAGAAATAATTCAAGAAATTAAACGATTCGCAGATATTAACTTGGAAATTATTGGTGGTGACCAAGAGGCCGACACCATCTCTTTTGAAGACCTACCCGAATTTATGCCCCACATAGAAGGTGCCGTATTTATAGACGTAGGCGGCGGAAGTACCGAGCTTACTTACCTCAAAAATGCGAAGAAAGTAGATTCTATTTCTTTACAAATAGGTACCGTTAGACTTCTACATAGCACTGTGAATCCAGCACTTTGGGATGAAATGAAATCATGGTTTCATAAAAACAACTTGTTTCACTCTCAAACCCCTATTATAGGTACCGGAGGAAATATCAACAAACTTCTTAAGGTCTTGCGTAAACAAACAAATGACTATTTTATTAGCGTAACAGATTTGGCTACTTTTAAAGAAGAACTAGAACTCGTTGATTACGATGATAGAATTAGCAAATTTGTGTTAAACCCAGACCGAGCAGACGTTATAATTCCCGCTTCACAGATATACCTTACCGCTGCAGAATGGCTTGGTTCAACACATATTTACATCCCTAAAGTAGGTCTATCAGATGGCATCGCCCGCGACTTGTATCGCAGTTATAAAAAACTGGAAAAAGAGAAAAAACCTTTAATTTAAGCTTTACAAAATATTATTTCCGAATTCGATTTTCATATTCAGGTTCTTCTACTTTACCAATAAGACGTATGTGATTAATAAGTGCTTCAACAGCACACACCATTTTTAAAATTACTGATTTTACTTTTCTGATGACTAAGCGTTTGTAATTTCGAGTTGGTGTTTTGGGAACTATTTTTTTATTGGACCTATTTCTATGATTGTTCTCTGGCATTCTTTGTTGTTCAGAGGTAGACTTTACATCGTTATAAAGACTAGCATTTGTAAAATCATCAACATCAAAATCTAGCATAAAAAGATATAAAGCCTTACGTAAATTCTTAAACTGGGCTTCCCATTTTGTGCTTTGAATTCTTTTCTGTTTCAAAAAGGCTATTAATACTCCTGAGGTGTCGACCACCTCAACACCTAAATACTGCTCTACATTACTCACTGTTGTCATTCTACTTAATTATTTAGTTTTGTATACACTTGAATACCCTTTGTTTTCGCAGCAAAAATATATAACTATATCATTGAATTACAGATATTTAAGTAATATTTAACTGCCTTTATTTTAGCTTAAAAACACCTAAACAAAGTCCTTTACAAAACTTAATTTCACTTTATTATTTACTTAACTGTATTACATTTGCTACGTCGTGTTATTAAGCATAAACATACCTGAGCAAGAGCTAATAGTAAATTTTATTCAAAATTCACTGCCACAAACTCCTCAGCTATTTTGCATTGCCCAATACCCGAATGGTGCTATTTACGTACAAACAAAAACTGGCGAACACACTGACGCAGAAGCAGATAGTCTGCTACAATTCATTACCAAAGGAACATCTGGATGGTACGCATTAAGTGAAACACCATTTAGCACAATGCAACAAATTGGTCAAACATCACTCGAAATGGAATTGGAACGAGATTACCTCCTAATAAAGGGTATTACAGGAACCAACTGCAACTTACACCTACTTATTCAACTTAAACCTTACGGTATTACAAAAGAGAAATACTTGCTTGCTGGTCAAAAGAAACAGTTTGAAGTAAGTATTAAAGGTTTTATCACATCCCTACTAGCACTTATGAATACCGATCGAGCCATCTTGAAAAACATAGCCAAAGTTGGGATAATTAGTAAAAATGAATTACGTGATACCAAAGCGCAACTTTTACAACAAAATCAAAACTACGAAACTGCTATAAAACAATTTATTCAACTGATTATAAATAAATTACAAGATAAGTACAGCATTGCCATACACATGAGTCAAGACTTTATTGTGTCTCTAAAGCATTACAATCTACCCTTTGAAGATTTAGAAGAAAATCTTGAAAAACATATACAGATAGAGCTTAACCTGGCATTACTCCAAGACGATACCGAAATCACGCTCACGCAACATCACCTTAGTAGTCTAAAGAATACGTCTGCGATAAATAGTATTAATAATGCAGAAAACGAGCTCCAATTAGGCAGACACGCCAAGACCTATAAATTACTTGATAGATACGAGACCGCGGCAACTGCAGCATATCAAAAGGGAATTGCCATCATAGGTAAAAATATAGGATTGCACTGCATTCCAGCGGTAACCAACGCCAGTATTACTGATGCGCTAAACAAACAGTCTAAAAAGATTTACGATCTATTTGACAAATACCCAAAGAAGTGGCCCATCATTCGCGCTGAATTTCGTTCAATTGCTAATATTGTTGAAAAAGAGAATATACGAAGAAGAGATACAGCTTAATCTGTTTTAAGAAGATACAACCAAATCGCTATCAACAGTTTAACTCACTTTAAACTGTTATAAAAACATAATACATAGTGTGCTCCTTAACCAATCCACATGTACTAAAGACTGATTTACAGAAGCTTTCAAACGAGAGTTCGGTGTGGAATTAAATTTGAACTTATATTCGCCAAAATCAAACAACATAGATGAGAATTAACGGACATTCACACTTATTACCTTATCCCAGTCAAATTCCTAAATTTATGAAGGATAAGGAAATATTTTGGATTGATCAAGATCGCAAATTCATGCGACAAAAAAACTGGTCTCGACCCATTACGGCAGATAGCTTTTTCCTCGATGAAAAACTCGCATGGATGGAGGATAACAAGATAGATCACGCCGTAGTACTCAACCTTTCTCAGCTGTATGGTAACGGCCTAACACAGAGTGATATGAAGCAAGCACTTCGTTTTCAAAATGATTTTAATGCGCAGATACAAGCAGAAAACGAAAAGAAATTCACTACAGGTTTTGTAATACACGCTGGATTTGTGGATGGCGCACTTTGGGAAATAGAACGTTGTGTAGAGAAGCTAAACATGCAGGTATTATGCCTTCCTACACATTATCTTAACACCGCAGGTGAATGGAAGGTGATTTTTAATGAAGAAACAGAACCCATATTAGAGCTGGCCAATAAATACAACTTAGCTATTGAGGTACATCCTTATGATGGTGAAAAATTTATAAAGTTAGAAGACTCTGCATGGCGCTTTCATTTGATTTGGATGTTAGCTCAATGTGCTGATTCTTATCACTTTTACACCTTAAATGGTTACTACGATAAGTATCCTAATATTCGAACTGCTTTTGCTCACGGAGGTCAGCTTAATCATATTAATATTGGCAGAAGAACACAAGGATTTGATGGTAGACCAGATCTGTTTGAGGGCAAATCCAGACCCCGCGCTGCCGTGGGACATCCCAATATTTATTTTGACACACTAGTGCACGACACTATTAGTTTTGAGGTGATGCTAAAACGACAACAATCTACCAATCAGATAATTATGGGCTTAGACGACCCTTATCCGTTGGGAGAAATGGAAAGCGAATTGCAAAGTAGCTACCCTGGTAAACTGCTCGATCTTGTGTTAGAGCAAGGACTTATTACCCAAAAACAACATCAAGAAATATGGAAAGATAACGTGGCTAGATGGCTGTATGGTCGTGATGCCGAAAAGTTCTTGACACGAATTAGTCCATAGAGTAATACAACACCGCACGATAACGTGCATAAAGTGCCTCTAGTCTTTGTTTATTTTGCACCATACAATTTGAAAATCATGTCCATCAAAACGGCAGCAATCATATACGGTGGTAAATCTACCGAACACGAAGTATCTATTCGGTCTGCTAGAAACATAGCTAAAGCGATAGATAGCAATCAGTTTAACACCGTGCTTATTGCCATTGGCAAAAGCGGTAAATGGTTTTTAAAAACACAGGATGAACTGAATCACGAAAATGTAGTAGTGGAAAGTAGCACTCAGTTGGTTTTAATACCCGGAGCAATCCAAGATCAAATAATTTCCCTTTCTGATCAAAAAAGCATTGGAACTATTGATGTGGTTTTTCCTATTGTACACGGCACGGGTGGCGAAGATGGCAGTCTTCAAGGCCTTTTGAAAACCATGAATATTGCCTTTGTGGGTCCAGGGGTAATTGGTTCCGCCTTGTGTATAGACAAAGAAGTAACAAAGCGTATATTAAATGAAGCTGGCATTGCCAATAGCGCTTTCTCAAGCTACTTAAAATCTGAAAGACATCTAATAGACTTTGAAACTACCAAAGCAAAACTGGGAATACCTATGTACATTAAGCCCCCAAACTTAGGCTCATCAGTAGGCATTAGTAAAGTAACCACCGAAGCTGAATTTTACCAAGCAATAGATTTAGCACTACAATTTGATAGAAAAGTACTTATCGAACAAAATATTGTAGGAAGAGAGATAGAATGTGCCGTAATGGGAAATGGAGATGTAAAAGCCTCTCCTATGGGTGAAGTAGTTACCAACCAAGATAGCCATAACTTTTATGACTACTCAGCAAAATATACTGATTCAAATGGTTCGGTTACTGTAATACCTGCAGAACTAGATGCTGTTACGCAAGACAAAATTCGTGAAATAGCCATAAAAACCTACCAAGCTCTCTGTTGTGAGGGGATGTCACGTGTAGATGTTTTTTTAACCCCTAATGGCGATATCTATGTCAACGAGGTAAATACACTTCCCGGATTTACCGACATCAGTATGTATCCCAAGCTTTGGGGAGCTGCGGGAATATCTTACTCCGCTGTTATCAGTCAACTTTTACAATTGGCATTAGACAGACACGAAGAAGAAAACGAGGTAAAAACAACATTTTAGGCGTACATAATTCACCTATTGCGGTGATAAAGAGTTTAAACTAAGACGTCTCAGTAAGACTAATTATTTTTTTTGGATTACATGTTACTTCATCCACATGCGGCTATATGGATGAAGTACTATTTGTGATACTTCTAGAATGAATGTAGAGAAAACAGAGGTTATGATATCATCAGAATCTCAAAAAGCGTCTACATATATAGGAATATCAATTTCTAGGTGTTTATAAGTGAATAGCGCAAACTTTACCAGGTCATACATTTGCAACCAACACTTTTAATAAAACAAATGAAAAAGTCAATAAAAATAGTAGCAGCCGTAGTCATGTGCTCATTAATCGCTTGTGTTCCTGCGAGAAAGCTAGAAGAATTACAGGTAAAGTATGACAACTTACAAGGTAGTTATGACGGGCTAAAGACACTCAAAGAATTTAACGATACCACGCTTGCTGATTTAAAAGCAGAATATGACGCTCTTCAACAACAGTATGAGGCAACCGTAGTGGATTGTGATCAACAAAAAGCAGATTTTGAAAAAATTCAAAACTCTTATAAAATATTAGGAGAGAATTACAAAAGCCTCATAAGCAGTAATGAAACAACTAAGAAAGATTTAAGATATGAGTTGCAACGACTTGATATTCAACTAGACGAGAAAAAAGCCGAACTATATGCCAAAGAGTTAAAGCTTACCGCCAAAGAAGAAGAGTCCAATAAACTTAAAAAGAATCTTGACGCTTTAGCTCTCTCTCTAAAAGAAAGAGAAAAAAGAGTTAATGAGCTAGAATCTAAGCTGGCCTCCCAAGAAAAAGCAGTAAAAGACCTCAAAAATAAACTTACAGAATCTCTAATTGGATATAAAAACAGCGGCATTTCTGTTATAGAAAAAGACGGAAAAGTATACGTATCGTTAGACAATAGTTTGCTTTTTCAATCCGGTAAAACTGATATTGATTGGAAAGGTAAAACAGCTTTACTCAAAGTAGCAGAGAGTTTAATGGATCTAGAAGATTTTGATATTATGGTTGAAGGTCATACCGATAATGTTCCTATGAAATCAGCTACTATTAAAGACAACTGGGATCTTAGTGTTTTAAGAGCAACCTCCGTTGTGCGTTACCTTACCACAGAGGGTAAAATGGATCCGATTAAAATCATCCCAAGTGGACGCAATAAGTATGTTCCGATTAATACTGACAATACCCCTGAGGCATTAGCACAAAACAGACGTATTGAGATTATTCTTACCCCTAAGCTAGATCAGCTAATGAAAATATTAAAATAAATGTTAACGTTTTAAAAAAAGAGCGGGGCAAATCAAAATTTTGCCCCGCTCTTTTTTTAATAATGTCTTTGATTACTTCTTTTGTCCGAGCAAATATGCTTTGTGAAATGCAGCTAGATCTCCGTCCATTACTGCTTGCACATTACTGGTTTCCTCACCTGTACGCACATCTTTAACCAGTTTGTATGGATGCATTACGTAGTTTCTGATCTGACTGCCCCACTCTATTTTCATCTTGCCATTTTCGATCTCTGCTCTTGCGTCGTTTTGCTTACGAAGTTCTATATCATAAAGCTGTGATTTAAGCATCTTCATTGCTTCTTCTTTGTTCGCTAATTGGGAACGGGCTTGTTGGCACACTACCATTATACCAGACGGTTTATGTGTAAGCTGCACCTTTGTTTCCACCTTGTTTACGTTCTGTCCTCCTGCTCCCCCACTGCGTGAAGTTTGCATATCTATATCTGCCCAATTGAGTTCTATTTGAATACTATCATCTACCACCGGATAAATGTAGGCGGATGCAAAACTGGTATGTCTACGTGCACTGCTATCAAAAGGACTTATCCGAACTAACCTGTGCACTCCATTATCACCTTTCAGATAACCAAAGGCAAAATCCCCTGAAATTTGGATACTTATGGACTTAATCCCAGCCACATCTCCATCTACTTGATCTAATACCTCTATTTTGTAACCGTTATTTTGCCCCCACATGATATACATTCTACTGAGCATACTCGCCCAATCATTACTTTCTGTACCACCAGCGCCAGCATTAATTTCTAGAATAGCATCAAGTTGATCTTCCTCACCGCTAAGCATATTCTTCAACTCAAGATCTTGGAGTTTGGCCACAGTTTCTTGATATTTCGCTTCCATTTCAGCATCAACGTCCTCCCCCATCTCTTTAAATTCTTGAAGTACTTCTATTTCTTCTACCCCTGCATTTACAGTTGCCCAAGCATCAGTCCATATTTTCTTTTTCTTGATGTTTTTAAGGTGAAGTTCTGCTTTTTTAGGATCATCCCAAAAACTGGGGTCTTGTGTTTGTTGCTCTTCATCTTCAATAAGAGCTAGATTCTTGGCTAAGTCAAAGATAGTCCGCCAGTTTTGCTGTACGGCCTTTAGTATCGTTAAATTGATCGGTTGTCATTTGGTAGGGCAATATTAATAAATACTCTGCTAAAGGCATAAAAAAAACGCCAATCGAAAAACCGATTGGCGTTTTGCTTTATACAAGCCTTCAACAGTAGCACTTAAATATGGTTTTAAACTTAAAACCTTAAGTGATCTGTATTAGCGTAATTTCATAGTAAAGACTAATATAATTCCCCTTTTATTTTATCTCTAATTTCTTGAATTTCTTCACGATTTGCAGGCTTATCTATTTTTAGCATCAGCTCCAAAAGATATTCCATATCAGACATATCACCTATTTCTTCTTCCGCCACATAACCTATGTCAAAATTACCCTTAGCTTCTATAAATTCACTCGCTAATCTGCATATTTTTACAATTGTAGGGTCTGCTTCTTCCAATGCCATGGTTCTAATTTCCGCTAATTGAGCGACAGTATTATTGGCATCAAATTTAGTAGTAACTTCTTTCAGGAGATTATTTAAGGCTAAATTGGCTTTTGCTTCTTTCATTCTATTCTAATATTTGCTGCGAAAATAATTTTTATACCACCAATATCCATATTCTTTTTTAATACCCTCAGTAAGAGGTGCTATACCCTTTTAAAAAACAATATAAATCATAGGTCTAAGTAATTGTAGACTAG
>Ga0102865_1000289_pt1 | contig 13946 bp, 14 predicted proteins | sample Colrivmet1449C02_FD_78440 | JGI IMG/M metagenome (GOLD analysis project Ga0102865, IMG submission 78440) | Estuarine microbial communities from the Columbia River estuary - metaG 1449C-02 | ecosystem: Environmental > Aquatic > Marine > Intertidal zone > Estuary | place: USA: Columbia River...
GATGGTATTTACGATTTGAATGATTCATGTAAATATTTAGCTGGTCCGATCGAAAACTTTGGCTGTCCATATCTAGACTTTGATGGTGATGGCGTATTAGATAAAGATGATAAATGTCCTAACGTGGCTGGACCTATCAGCAATAGCGGATGTCCGCTTGCGCCACAAGGGGTTATATTAACAGAAGAAGAGCGTATTATTATGGCAAACTTCTTGAATGGTTTAAATTTTGAAGCCGAAAAAGCCGATTTAGATACTACCTCTTATGCAGCTTTAGGAAAACTAGTTGACATGATGAATGCCAAACCAAGCTATAAAATTTCCATAACTGTTTATACAGATGGCGGAAGAAAATCGGCTTTGAGTAAAAAATTAGCAGAAAGCAGATCGGAAGCCATTAAAAAATATTTAATGGATAATAACATTGCCTTAGATAGAATAAAATTAAGTCCAGTAGGGGCAGAAAATTTTATTGCAGGAAATAAAACGCCCGAAAATAGAGCTAAAAATAATCGGGTTGAAGCCTATATATACGAAGGTTTAGAATAAATAAAAAAGGCGCTGTACAGCGCCTTTTTTATTTATTAAATAGAAATTCTTTTAAATAAAAAGGTTCGAAATAGGCCACATCTTCCACCATATTTTGTTCGAATTTTGCATGAGCCGCTGCAATGCTTGCACTTGCACTAGGGTAGAGGTTGTCGATAAAAAAACTATGTGGATCATTTGCAAAAATAGGTTTACATTTTTCGGCACCATCTCCAAAAAAATAAATGGGCTGGCTTGCTCTATATTCGGCAAAACTATTTTCATCAATTATACTCGCACTTACTTTAGTAATCAAATTTAAATCTTGATCATATAAACAAGTATACACTTCCATGCGCCTAGCATCTAACATGGGGCAAAGTAAAAATTTTTCATTTGCATTGGCCGCCATGTTACTTAAAGCCATATTGGCTAAACTTCCTAAAGTGTCTGTGGCAATTAAGGGAATGTTTAAAGCATAACAAAGCCCCTTAGCGGTAGATACGCCAATTCGTAGGCCAGTGTAAGAACCTGGCCCTTTGCTTACGGCTACGGCTTTTAAATCGCTTGGTTTGAGATTATTTTTTGCCAATAGGGTTTCAATAAAAACAGTTAATGCCGAACCATGAATATTGGCTTCGTTTTTTTCTATACAGTCAATTAAGCCATTTTCATTAGATAGTGCCACAGAACAATTTTGTCCTGCTGTTTCGATATGTAAAAGGAGTTGCATTATATTATTTCAATAATCATTTTAGCAATTACCAATAGTAAAAAGCCAGCAAATAGCAATCGTAAATTACTAGGACTGAGTTTGGCCGCTAGTTGTACGCCAAAAGGTGAAAAAAGCAAACTTCCTGCCGCAACGGGTAATGCTAAACTGTAAACAATTAATCCAAAATGGGGCGCGGCAATTTGTATGCTTACTTTTGAAAAAACCATGGCATAAACACTCGTAAAAAATGCCATAATACTAATCACTCCTAAAGAAATAGCAGTTGCTTTTTTAATCGGAATTTTCATGATATCGGTGAGTATGGGTACAATGAGTACACCGCCTCCAATGCCCGAAAATGCGGCAATTGTACCCGAAAATAAGCCTGTAAGGATAAAACCTTTCGTGCTCGATTTTTCGTTGAGCAATACTTGGTCTGCTTTTTTATTTTTCAATATTCTAAAGGCAATAAATAAGAGTAAAAAGATAAATAAGTAAGTGAATTTATCTTTAGTATACCAAGTTCCATTAATAATTAGGTCACTAAAAAAAATACTGGAGATAGATGCAGCCGAACCAATAATTAAAAATTGCTTGGGATGAAAATTTTTATTTTTATAATGCTTGTAGCTACCGCTAATGCCTGCAAAGAAAATAGCAAACATAGAGTTGGCTACTATTGCTGGAACAATTAAATGGCTTGGAATGCCAGTTAATGGTAAGTAATGGCTAAATAACAAAACATAAATAATACCGCCGCCAATGCCCAGCATGCCGGCTAGTAAGCCGCCTATGCCTCCCAGAATTAAAAGCGTAATAATTTCTGTTGTCATAAATTAGTTCTTTAAGGTATTGTGATAAGTTTCGTTATCTAATAATATATTCATCGCTTTAATTACTTCTGGATCGCTTGCTAATTGTTGTTGCGTTCTACCTTTTTGGAAATAATACCTGCTGGCAATTTCTTGTTCGATTAAAGTGGTAATTTCTTGTTGATATCTTTTTAAATCTGCCGATTTATCGTGGCTTAATTTTATTTTTAATTTTTGATAATCTTCTGCAACGGCATCAAAATAATTTTCTTTGGTTGCTGCTTTTTTATAATCTTCTAAGAGTTTTTCGCTGCTAGTGCTATAATCAAAATCTTTGTCTTTTAAAAAGTTTTCGAAGGAAAGGTAATCTTCGCTTGAAAGATGAAATTCTCCAGAAGGCTTAATTTCAGTGTGTTTGCTTGTATAGTCGGTAGCAAAATCAAATAGCAAATGTTTACTCAATAGGCTATTGGTAATATTACTATAATTGTTTACTGGCATCGAAAAATCTGGTGCAACACCTCCGCCATCAAATACTTTTCGGCCCGATTTTGTTTTATAGGCTTTGATTAAGGAATCTGGAATTTTTCCTACGCTACCATCTTCGTTTCGATGGCTATAATCTAAAGCTTGAATGCACCTGCCGCTAGGGATATAATATTTAGCAGTGGTAATTTTTAATTGGGAATTATAAGTTAATGGGCGAGTGGTTTGCACTAAGCCTTTTCCAAAAGTACGTTGACCTACAATTACACCTCTGTCTAGGTCTTGCATAACGCCCGATACAATTTCGGAGGCAGAAGCAGAACTACTATTAATTAACACAGCTAAAGGAATTGTTGGATCAATGGCATCATTAATAGTAAAATATTTTTTTTCGCCTTCTTTGGCTTTGCCTTTGGTATTCACTACTAATTCTCCTTTAGGTACAAAAATATTTGCGATGCCGACTGCTTCGTGCAAAAGCCCACCGGGGTTTCCTCTTACGTCTAGTATCACTCCTTTTAGCCCTGTATTTTTCTTTAATTCCAGCAGCGCATTTTTTACTTCTTTAGTAGCATCTTGTGTAAAGCCTTTTAATTGAATGTAGCCAATACTTGGGCTAATCATGCCATAATATGGAACATTGTCTATTTGTATTTCTTCTCGAGATAAGGTAATGGTTTGCGGTTTTGTTTCGCTAGGTCTTTTGAATAAAACTTTTATCGTGCTGCCTGCTTGTCCTTTTAAAAACTTGCTTACCTCGCTAGTGTTTTTTCCTTTAACAGGTTTACCATCAATCTCCATTAAAATATCTCCCGCTTTTAAACCTGCTTTTTGCGCTGGAAATCCTTCGTATACTTCTTTAATTTCTACATAGTTGTTTCTGGTAAATATGCTAGCGCCTACACCACCATATTGCCCAGTAGTCATGAATCTATAATCTTCAATTTCGGATTCAGAAATATAATTTGTGTAAGGGTCTAAAGATTCAACCATTGCTTCAATGCCTGTTCTCATTAACTTTGAAGCATCGATATCATCTACGTAATACATATTTAATTCTCTGTATGCAGTAGTCATGATATCTAAGTTTTTAGAAATCTCAAAATAATTATCGACAAAGGCCAAAGAAAAAATAGCACTGAGCGAAATAGAAAGGATGATAATTTTCTTTTTTATTTTTTGCATAGGAATTATTTTAAAGGATCGTGTCCATGTCCACCCCATGGATTACAACTAGCTATTCTTTTCAAAGCTAAACGCGTGCCTTTAATGGCGCCATATTTTCTCACTGCTTGAATACCGTACTCCGAACAGGTTGGCGTGTAACGGCAAGCATTGGGCAAAATAGGGGAGATTAGTATTTGGTATAATCTGAAAAAACCAAGCACTAAACTACTCAGCAACTTTAGCATATTCTTTGATGAATTTATTTAAACATAAATTTAACTTTTTTTCCATATCTACCGCAGTAAAAAGCTCGTTACTTACATAAATAAGAATAAAAGAAAGTTTAATATGTTGTTGGCTTAAGAAAGGGTAGAATAATTCGCCTTTATTTTTGCGATAAGCCTCGCGAATGAGCCTTTTGATTTTATTACGATCCACTGCTCTTTTGAATCTTTTTTTGGGAACCGAAATGGCTATTTCTGCAGGATAAGAAGCATCTGCAAGTGTTTGGCTGGTCCAAACAATTCGAAATGGGTATAAAATAAAAGAAGAACTGTTGTTGAAAAGCAATTCAATTTGCTTTTGACTACACAACCGTTCTTCTTTTGTAAAAGTATATTTTTTCATTTGGTAATGCACGATAGGGGTTCAATAATCGAATGAATCGATGTTAAGCGCCACAATCTTGCTGCTCACCGAAATTTACTATCTCTTATGCTTTCCTTCGTCAGAAACTGTTAATCTTTTTCTTCCTTTAGCTCTTCTTGAAGCTAAAACTCTACGTCCGTTTGCAGAAGACATTCTTTCTCTGAAACCGTGTTTGTTTCTTCTTTTTCTTTGTGATGGTTGGAATGTACGTTTCATTTCTTTGTATTTTATCTAATTTTTTGATGTTAAACTAATGGGCTTTTGCTAAAAATAACCTGCTGGCCTTATGTAAAACAAGGATGCAAATATAGCTAAGCTTTTTTTGTTAAGCAATTTTATTTTGCATTTAAAATGGAATAAATGCATTTACTCATTTTTGCAATTTTTGACCATTTTTGGCTTGTTTTTGAGCAAAAATTGGCATTTTCTGCTCGTTTTTGTCCAAAATCTTCAATTTATGGTAAAAGTCGACCGTACATTCTAGGGAACGGAATCGATTCGCGCACATGTGGAAGTTTACAAACCCAGGCAACCAATCTTTCTAAACCCAATCCAAAGCCGGCATGAGGTACCGAACCATATCTTCTCAAGTCTAAATACCATTCGAAAGACTCCATCGGCAAATCATGTTCCTTTATTTTAGAAATCAATAGGTCTTTATCGGTTTCTCTTTCGCCACCGCCTACAATTTCTCCATAACCTTCGGGTGCTAATACATCTACTCCTTTGGCATAACGACTATCATTTGAGCGTTTTAAGTAAAATGCTTTTACTTCATGTGGCCAATCATAAACCATAATTGGCGTATCGAATAATCTGGTTAATACCGTTTCGTCCGAACCTCCAAAATCTTCTCCATCTTTAAAATTACGCGCAGACTGTAACCACTGCGGAATATTTTTTTGATTTTCTTCGCAATCTTTTAATTCCTCTCTTAGGCTAGCCACTTTAGTAACATGGAAATTTACTTCGCCTTTTTTTAATCCAGGGGTCGCAATTTTAGTTTCTCTATCTACAATTTCTGCATTGATTTCGTCGATGCGAGCACTTACTTTTGCTAAATCTTCTTCTAAAGTTATAATCGAATTTTTTCCATTCACATCTAATTCGCCTTTAATCATTTTAACGGCATCGGCATATGGAATGCGAGGGAATGTTTGAACGATATTTTTTAATATGGTAGTATCTCTTTCAATTACGGCTAATTCTACTTCGCATTGAGTTAAAACTTTTCCAACTACGAATTTTAAAAACGATTCTATTAAATCCATGTTTTGGTCTAAATCGTAGAAAGCCATCTCTGGTTCGATCATCCAAAACTCCGATAAGTGACGGCGTGTTTTAGATTTTTCTGCTCTAAATGTAGGACCGAAAGTGTAAATTTTACCCATGGCCATGGCCATCGCTTCGCCATATAATTGGCCCGATTGCGACAAATAAGCAGGCATGTCGTAAAACTCTGTTTCGAATAAATTGGTGGTGCCTTCGCAAGCATTGCCTGTAAATATTGGCGCATCCATTTGCACAAAACCTTCTTGTTGAAAAAATTCGTGTATAGCAAAAATAATACTATTTCTAATTTTCATGATGGCCCATTGGCGCCTAGAGCGTAACCATAAATGACGGTTGTCCATTAAGAATTCGATACCATGTGCTTTTTTAGCAATAGGATATTCTTCTGCAACTTGGTAAACATGAATATGGCTCACTTGAATTTCGTAACCACCTTCTTGGCGATCATCTTTAACCACCATACCGGTAATTTCAACCGAACTTTCTAGCGTTAATTTATCGGCTTGGTTAAATTGATCTTGGTCGATGGAATTTTCTGTTACTACACATTGGCAAATTCCAGAACCATCTCTTAATATAATAAACACCAAACCTTTGCCGGTTCTTTTGTTTGCAACCCAACCTTTTAAAGTAATTTCAGTTCCTTCTGCAGATTTTAAATCTTTTATGTAGCGCATGTATGAATAATTTTAGGATTTCTCCGAAAGGCAAAAATAGTGATTTTTCCTATTTTTATTGTATTTTCGAATGAATTACCTCGTATGTTAAAGCAGAATTTACACTTAAAGCTCTTACAGAAATTATCTCCGCAGCAAATTCAATTTATTAAGTTGCTGCAGATACCGACTGTTTTGCTCGATTCTAGAATAAAAGAGGAGCTAGAAGAGAACCCCGCTTTAGAAGATGGTAGCTTGTCGTCTGCAGACGAAATTCCAGAATATTCGCTCGAGGATGACAACGAAATGCCGGAAGAAAAAGCCGAAAATGCAGAAACAGATGAATTTAACATCGATGATTACCTGCAAGACGACGACCTAGACGATGGGTATAAATCGATGTCGGATTACGACTCGGACGACGAAGAGCAAAGAGAAATGCCCGTAGCCATTACCACTTCTTTTCACGAAATCTTACAAACACAATTAAATTTAAATGTATTAGCAGACCACGAATACTTATTGGCCGAACACATACTTGGTAGTTTAGACGACGACGGTTATTTGCGTCGCCCATTAATTGCATTAGTAGACGACCTTGCTTTTTCTCAAAATATTACAACCACTGTTCCCGAAATAGAACATTTATTAAAATTAATACAAGGCTTTGATCCAGCAGGAGTAGGTGCTAGAGATTTACAAGAATGTTTACTCTTGCAACTGAATAGAAAATCTTCTGCACAGCTATCGGTAAAAATTGCCAAGAATATTGTGACCAATTACCTCGAAGAATTTACGCGTAAGCATTACGATAAATTAGAAAAGGTTTTGGGCATAACCGAAGCACAATTAAAATTAGCCATTGCCGAAATTTTAAAATTAAATCCTAAACCCGGAAATTCTTTTGCCGATAATTCAAAGCAGTTACAAATTATTCCCGATTTTATTATTCGTAAAACCGATCAATATTTAACCCTTACTTTAAATTCTAAGAACGCCCCAGAGCTAAGGGTGAGCAGGTCTTATCAAGAAATGTTTCAGACTTACGATAAGGCACAACAAAAAGATAAAAAGCTCAAAGAAGCGGTACAGTTTGTAAAACAAAAGTTAGATTCGGCTAAATGGTTTATTGATGCCATCAAACAAAGACAACAAACATTAATCAAAACAATGAATGCCATTATGAATTTTCAGTATGATTATTTTTTAACTGGAGATGATAAAAAATTGCATCCCATGATTTTGAAAGACATTGCTGAGCAAATAGATATGGACATTTCAACGGTTTCGCGTGTGGCCAACAGTAAATATGTGCAAACAGAATTTGGTACTTTTTTATTGAAATCTTTTTTCTCGGAAGGCATTCAAACCGATAATGGTGAAGAGGTTTCGAATAGAGAAGTGAAAAGTATTTTAGCAAATTGCATTGCAGCAGAAGATAAAAAGAATCCTTTGCCCGACGAAAAATTAGCAGAAATAATTCAAGAAAAAGGCTATAATATTGCCCGTCGAACCATCGCAAAGTACCGCGAACAGCTCAACCTACCGGTTGCTCGTTTAAGAAGAGAAATGTAAATTTTAAAAAGTAACAGCGATGTTAAGCTGCTCTTTTGCTCTTAAAATACTAATTATTACAACTTCTCCTTTGCTAAACATTCCCAATCCTTTCATGTAATCTTGGATATTGTGAATAGCCAGTGGCCCCATCTTTACAATAATGTCGCCTGTTTTTAAACCTGCTTTGGAAGCTGGCTTACCTTCCGATACACCATCTAATCTAAGTCCATCGCCGTCGAAAGCATAGTCTGGTATAACACCCAGCGTTACTTTAAAGGTACTAGTACCTGTGCTGATATTGTTTTTAGTTTGACGGAAAGTGAGTTTTTCGGGATACTTTGCAATTTGTTTGGCAATACTTGCCACAAAATCTATCACAGCAACTTCGCCTTGTGCATTAATTTTATTCGCATCGTCGCTCGGTTTATGGTAATCGTAATGCGTGCCAGTATAAAAATGTAATACAGGAATATCTTTTAAATAAAAAGAAGCGTGGTCCGAAGGGCCCATTCCTGCTGAATCTGCTTTATAGCTTATATTTGCAACCACATTCGATAAAATATTACCAAACATTGGGCTGGTGCCTACACCCGACAAAACAATTTTTTTAGTCGAATCATTGAGTCTACCAATCATATCCATGTTAAGCATGCAGGTAATCGAATTTAAATTAATAGTAGGATTATTGGTGAAATATTTTGAACCTAATAAACCTTCTTCTTCTGCAGAAAAACAAATGAATAAAAAGTTTACATTTTCTGTGTAATTATTTTGACTAAATATTCTGGCCAATTCCATTACGCCAGCGGTTCCCGAAGCATTATCGTCTGCGCCATTGTGTATTTTATTTTTTGGATTTGGATCTAAAGAATTACCCGCTAAACCTAATCCTAAATGATCGTAATGCGCGCCAATAACGATGGTATATTTTGCTTGGTTATCTAAATAGCCAATTACATTATGAGCGGTACCAATGCTTGTCATATCGGAATCCGAAGCATGTGGATTTGTGCTCGATTTTAATGGAAAGGCTTGCAAATAACCTAGGGTGCCCTTAGGCGCTAATCCAGATTTTTTAAAAGATTGAATGATGTACTTTGCAGCCACCAATTCTTGTTTAGTGCCCGGGTATCTGCCCTGTAACTTATCGTGGCTAAGGTATTCAATGTCTTTTTGAATTCTTATGGCATCTGTTTGTGCAAAAGTTGGCTGCACAAAAATCAATAATGCAAATAATAATAGGAGGCTAGTTTTTTTCATAATTAATTATTCAACCCAATCTGCAATAAACAAATTAGTGTCTTTGGTACCATGGTTATTTCTGTTAGACGAAAAAACAATTTTTTTGCCATTTGGCGAAAACATAGGAAATGCATTGAACATACTTTTGTTGGTGACGCGTTCTAATGCGGTGCCATCATCTTTAATATAATACAATTGAAAATCGTATCCTTTACTCGAATGGTGATTAGAAGAAAATACAATATGTTCTCCATCGGGTGTGAAAAATGGCGCCCAATTGGCTTTGCCTAAATTGGTTACTTGATTTAAAGCAGAACCATCTACATTGCAAGTGTATATTTCCATGTTTGTAGGGGCTACAAGGCCTTCCGAAAGCAATGTTTTATATTCTTCTACTTCTTCTGCTGTTGTTGGTCTAGAAGCTCTAAAAACTAGTCTCTTACCATCTGGCGAAAAAAATGCACCACCATCATAACCTAATCCAAAAGTAATTTGCTTTTGATCCGTTCCATCAATATTCATGGTCCATAATTCTAAATCGCCCGAGCGATCAGAAGTAAAAACAATTTTATCGCCAGTAGGAGATACCGTAGCTTCTGCATCGTAGCCTGGCGAATTAGTTAATTGATTGGTAATGGTGCCTTTTAAGTTTGCTACAAAAATATCATAGCTCGTCGAAACTTGCCATAAATATTTACGATCGGCTCGAGGTGCAGGTGGGACTGGGCATTCGGCATCTGCTAAATGCGTCGAAGCATATAAAATTTCTTTATTGTTAGGCATAAAAAAAGAACAGGTTGTTCTGCCTTTGCCTGTTGAAATCATGGCAGGTAGATAGCTCGTATCTTTAGCCGCAAGTTTAATTTTCATATTGAAAATCTGGTCACATTTTAATCCCCAATTGGCATTGTTTGATTGAAAGGATAAATTTTTCCCATTAAAACTAAAATAAGCTTCGGCATTATCTCCGCCATAAGTTAATTGTTGAATGTTTTTTAAATGGGGTTCAATATTTGCTTGTGCAAAAACCAATTGGCTAGCAAAAACAAAAGCAACAAATAGGATTCTTTTCATTGTATAAATTTGAATCAAAAATAACACTTGCAAAACTAACATTAGCTGATATTTGTCAGCTAATTGTCAGTATTTAGCATTTTAGCTATTAATATGATGGGCATTTGTTACGATATCGAGTAAATGGTCTTCTTTGAGCATTAAATGCGTATGCAAGCCTAATTGCTTAGCGGTTGCAATGTGTTGAGGACTATCGTCTATAAAAAGGGTTTCGGTTTTGTTTAACCCATGCGCTTGCAGTACAAACTCAAAAATATCGGTATTGGGTTTACGCATGCCCATTAAATGTGAATAATAATCTTTTTCAAAATAATCTGCCATACCATTGACAAGCTGAAATTCGGCTAATAAATATTTTAAAATCCAATCATAATGAATGGCATTATTATTACTCAATAAAAAAGTACGGTAATTATTTTTAGCCAGTAGGAGGGTTTCTAGATTACCAGAGGGAATGCCCAATAACATTTTATTCCAAGCCTCATCTATAGTTTGATCTGTTAATGGAGCAGGAATTAATTTTCGAATACTATTTCGAAATTCGACCGCACTCATTTCTCCTTTTTCAAATAAATCAAAAATTGGATTTTGAGCTAAATGTCCAAAAAAGTCATTTTCGGCTTGCAAGCCAATGTCTTTAAAGGCTTGTATAGTAAGTTGATGGTCTATATCGAAGATGACCGCACCGTAGTCGAAAATTATATTTTTTATCATTTAAAATAAGGGTAGCAATTTTTAAGCTGAAGGCTAAGTTAATAATTTGAAATTAGGTTTAAAAGACATCTTCAAGATTTGATTTTTAAGCCATTCAGAATTTCAGACCCCAACACACCTCGCTTGGCAAAAAAAAAGCAGGATAAATCCTGCTTTTTGATGTGGGCCCAGCAGGGCTCGAACCTGCGACCAAAAGATTATGAGTCTCCTACTCTAACCAACTGAGCTATGGGCCCTAAATCGGATGCAATTTTACGCAAATATGTCTGAAAATCCAATCAATTTTTAAAATAGGAATTAATCGGGCATTTCCTCGTCTTGATACATGGCCGCAATTTCGCTGCTAAACTTTGTTTCAATTACCTTTCTTTTGGTTTTCAGGGTTGGTGTTATTTCGCCGTCTTCAATCGTAAATGGATTTCTTTTGAGGATGAAGTTTTTAATTCTTTCATATTTTGCCAATTCGTTCGATAGTTTTTTTACATCTTCATTGACCCAAGCATGCATTTCGGCATTTTTAATAAATAAATCTTTTTCTTGAAAGAATGATTCTGTTAAATTAAATTGTTCTTGTAAACTTTCTTTCGAAGGAACAATTATAGCGGTAATATATTCTTGTTTATCGCCTATCAAAAATAATTGGTCAATTTTCGGCGACTTTAAATAAATGTTTTCAATTGGAGTAGGGTAAACATTTTTTCCAAAAGAATTCACAATCATATTTTTAATTCGATCGGTAATTTTTAAATTTCCTTTATAAAATTTTCCAACATCACCTGTATGAAACCAGCCATCTGTATCGATTACAGCGGCAGTCTCTTCGGGTTTGTTCCAATAGCCTTTCATTACATTTGGCCCTTTTAAAATAATCTCTCCTTCTACACTTTCAAAATCTGGATCGAAAGTTTGCCAAGTTTGTTCGGTATAAATTTCTTTGGTGTCGGCATTTTGAATACCTATAGTTAATTCGGGAACTACACGACCCACTGTACCATAAACCTGACGGTGAAATTCTGTAACGGCCATTACTGGTGCGGTTTCGGTTAGGCCGTAACCTTCTAAAACTTTAATGCCTAAATTTCCAAAAAATTCTCCCACGTTTTGTGGTAAGGCAGCGCCACCCGAAATCATGAATTTTAAATTGCCCCCAGTTTTTGCTTTGATTTTTGAGAAAACCAATTTGTCTGCAATGCGATGTTGTATTTGTAAAAGGATATTGGCTTTTTTACCATCTTCTGTTGCAAATCGATATTCGCTACCTATGGCTATCGCCCATACAAAAATCTTAGTTTTCAATCCACCCGAAGACAAGCCCGTTTTCATTGCTTTATCGTGAATTTTTTCTAATAAACGAGGTACACAAGCCATAATAGTTGGCTTTACTTCCATCATGTTTTTAGCGAGTAATTCTAAGCTTTGTGCAAATGCAATTTTACAACCTTTCGCTAAACAAATATGATAAGTTCCGGTGCGTTCAAAAACATGTGATAGCGGTAAAAAAGATAAAAATGTTTCTTCGTTATTAATATGCGGAATATGTATTAAGCTCACCTTTACATTGTGCACAAAATTTAAATGCGTTAGCATTACTCCCTTAGGTTTACCAGTGGTACCCGAAGTGTAAATTAATGCAGCGATATCGTTTGGTGAAACAGCTTCACGCATTTCGTCGATAGTCGATGCAAAGGTGTTTAGCTTATTACTTCCTTCGGCAATTACTTCATTTAAAGAAAGAATAGTTTGGCTGTATTGTCCATCTTTGGTTATCTTTTGATAGTCGTCAAAGGTAGGTATGATGTGGCTTAGCGAGGGACACTCATTTGCCACCTTCAATACTTTTTTTAATAAAAAAGGATTGCCAATCAAGATTACTTTTGAACTAGAATCGTTGATAATATAAGCAACATCTTGCTCCGAAACAGTAGGATAGATCGATACATTCGTGGCACCTAGTTGCTGTAATGCTTGATCAAAAAATATATAATCTGGACAATTGTCCATCATCAGTGCTAATCGGTCGGCCTTTTGAGCACCAATACTAATAAGGTATGCCGAAATCGCATCGATTTTAGTTAATGCGGTTTTGTACGAAATGTTTTCGTAGTGATCATTTACTTTGTGGATTAAAAAAGTATGTTCTACGGGATGAATGTATTTAACTACATTTCTAATTAACTGAGGAATGGTGGTGTGATCGGTTAATTGCATAAGGTTTGTTTTAAATAAAAAAAGGTCTTTCAAAAATATGAAAGACCTAATTTAATAAAAAATATTTATATTCTAAACTGAAAAACTCTCGCCGCAGCCGCATGTTCTAGATGCATTTGGATTAATGAAATTAAAGCCTTTTCCGTTTAAACCGTCCGAAAAATCGAGTTCTGTGCCGGCTAAGTACAAAAAGCTCTTCATGTCCAACACAATTTTATAGCCACATTCGTCGAATTCTTGATCGCCTTTTTTAATTTCGTTATCGAAATCGAGTTTATAAGACAAGCCAGAACATCCGCCACCTTGTACCGCTACCCTTAAGAAAAAATCGTCGGCTATATTGGCGTCTTTTCTTAAAGCTTCAATTTTTGATTTTGCTTTTTCGGTAACCGTAATCATTTGTTTTTCTTAGTGATGACTTTTTGGTAATTCAATTGGATCCATTCCGTTTTTAACACGGTAATCGTTGATCGCAGATTTGATAGCATCTTCTGCTAAAACAGAACAATGTATTTTAACTGGAGGTAAAGCCAATTCTTCTACAATATCCATGTTATCAATTTCTAATGCTTGGTCTATCGACTTACCTTTTAACCATTCGGTTGCTAGGGAAGAGGAAGCAATTGCAGAACCACAACCAAAAGTTTTAAATTTTGCATCGGTGATTACATTGTTTTGATCCACTTCAATTTGTAAACGCATCACATCTCCACATTCTGGAGCGCCTACCAAACCTGTACCTACATTGCTTTTCGCTTTGTCTAGTGTACCTACGTTTCTTGGGTTATTGTAATGATCAATTACTTTTTCTGAGTATGCCATTTTTTTCTTTTTTTTAAAATTTTA
>Ga0102865_1000292_pt1 | contig 13847 bp, 9 predicted proteins | sample Colrivmet1449C02_FD_78440 | JGI IMG/M metagenome (GOLD analysis project Ga0102865, IMG submission 78440) | Estuarine microbial communities from the Columbia River estuary - metaG 1449C-02 | ecosystem: Environmental > Aquatic > Marine > Intertidal zone > Estuary | place: USA: Columbia River...
CGGCCTCTGTCTTGCAGGTCTCTATAAATAGTTAATGGATTTCCTGCATCTACAAAACTTTTTTGTACCCATCTGCCTGTATTGTTTCTCTCTTTATAATCACAATGAGAATTAATGCCTTTAGTATCTTTAAAGCTAAAGCGCTCCATTTTAGAAAAATAAATTCGTTCGCCGTTTCGTTTTAATTCAATAGAATATACGCCATTTTGATTCGAAGAGTTTGACTGGTAGTCGATACATTCAATTCCAATACCAATGTTTCCCCATGCCTCAATGATTTGATTATTATTGATGGTATAATTATTTTTATTACCGGCAGTAGCAAATCTTATTTTTTGTTTCTGTTGATTAATGGCGCTGTTTTCGTTTAAAGGATAAACATGAATGGCCTGAATAATTGGCGCGACTTTATCTGCTACCTCAAAGCCAAAAAGTAATGGATTAATAGTCTCTTCAGTTTTTTCGTCTCTAATTTCAAAGTGTAAATGAGGGCCACCAGAACCACCTGAATTACCACTATAGGCAATAATATCACCCATTTTTACCGGAATAATACTTGCACCTAATAGGGTATCTAATTCGAAAGATTGATTTTCGTATTGTAAGTTTTTTGCAAATTTAGCAATGGCAGGATTGTATTTTTGCAAATGCGCATAAACACTTACAAAGCCATTGGGATGGGTAACGTATATAGAATTTCCAAATCCAACTGCTTGTATTCTTACTCTGGAAACATAGCCGTCTGCAACAGCAAATACAGGCAAACCTTCTACCGAATTTGTTCTAATATCTATACCAGAATGTAAATGATTCGGACGCATTTCTGCAAATGTGCCAGATAAGTATAATGGAATATTTAGCGGAGACCTAAAATAATTTCTAGGGTAAATTTTTTCGACACTAGTTGATGCAACGGTCCTACTATTTTCTGAAGTAAAATTACTGAGCAAAAAAAACGTAACAATTAAGGAAACGAAAAACTTAAAATTAAAGGAAATTATTTTTTTTACTTTCATCATTTATTTAACAGGTACACTCAGCATTTTACGATCGCTAATATAGCCTTCTAATAAATCGCCAATATTAATTTTCCCAACACCTGCAGGTGTTCCAGTGAAAATAAAATCGCCTTTTTTTAAGGTAAATCTTTGAGATACATAACTAATAATATCGTCAAAAGAAAAAATCATATCTGCAGAATTGCCGTTTTGTACAACAAGTTGATTTTGTTTTAAACTAAATTGGATTGCATTTAAATCCGGAATTTCATTTATTGGAATAAACTCTCCAATGGGTGCCGAATGATCAAATGCTTTTGCAATTTCCCAAGGGAGTCCTTTTTCTTTACATTTCTGTTGCAGATCTCTTGCAGTAAAATCAATACCTAAGCCAATAGCTTCGATGTAATTTCTTGCAAATTTACTAGCAATGTGTTTGCCTTCTTTTCCGATTTTGATAATTAATTCAACTTCATAATGAATGTCGTTCGAAAAATCTGGATGATAAAAAGCCTTGCCTTCTTTGAGTAAAGCCGTGTCTGGTTTTAAAAAAACAACGGGCTCGGTTGGAATAGGGTTGTTTAACTCTTTTGCGTGTTCTTGGTAGTTTCTGCCTATTGCAATGATTTTCATTTTTTCAATTCGCTTTCTGCGAAGATATTAATTCCATTGCAGCAGATTCAAATAAATAAGCAAAAATCGGGAAGGTATTTTTAAGATTTGTGGAAAACTGTTTTTTATTGAAATGCAATTCGTTTGATGACGACTTCGTTTCCAGCATTAATTTTTATAAAATACAAGCCTTTGGCAAGTTTGATGGGTAGGTTAAAATTCCTTTTAAACTCTCCGGCAGCAACGCTTTCGTTAAACAATGAAAAAGGTTCATTCCCTAAAATGTCGGTCATTTTAATGTTCAGCAAAGTTTGTTTGGAAATAGTAAAGCTGATCTCTATTTTATCTTCTGAAAAATTGGGAACGATATGAATGGTATTTTGAATGCTACTATTCGTTGCCGTACTGCTGTTATCTCGCAATGTTTGTGCGCATAAATTGTAGCCAGAAAGGCTGAGTACAAGAAAGCAGTATACTATGCGGATATTCATTTTAGCAAATATACTAGTTATCTAGAAAGGCATCCCTATTTGCTAGGGTTATTTCCTAAATATCAAGGATTTAATGGGATTTATTTTGTCAATTTCATTTCAAATCATACATTTGACTTCCTATTCAATAACGGTGAATCATAAAGCAACCAATAAATTATCTGCCGCTGGCATTTTAATAACCCTAGGTATCATTTTTGGTGATATCGGAACTTCTCCTTTGTACGTATTAAAAGCAATTATTGGAGAAGGAAATCAAATACAGTCATCTGTAATTTATGGAGGAATTTCCTGTATTTTTTGGACACTTACTTTGCAAACTACTATTAAGTATGTGATCATCACTTTAAGAGCAGACAACAAAGGTGAGGGCGGTATTTTCTCATTATATACTTTAGTAAGAAGAAAAGCGAAGTGGCTCATTATTCCAGCAGTAATTGGTGGTTGTACTTTGTTGGCAGATGGAATTATTACCCCGCCAATTTCTGTTTCATCGGCAATAGAAGGCTTAAGAATTTTATATCCAGATATTGCAACGGTGCCCATTGTCATGTTAATTATTACCGGTATATTTTTCTTACAGCAATTCGGTACAGACATTGTAGGTAAAGCCTTTGGTCCAATTATGTTTATTTGGTTTGCCATGTTGGGCATACTTGGTTTGAGCCAATTAATCATGCATCCTGCAATTTTAAATGCAATCAATCCAACATTTGCCTATCAATTATTAGCGAATCATCCTGGTGGATTTTGGATATTGGGTTCTGTATTTTTATGTACCACTGGAGCCGAAGCATTGTATTCAGATTTAGGACATTGCGGAAAAGATAATATCCGGATTAGTTGGACCTTTGTTAAAATTACTTTGTTGTTAAATTATTTTGGACAAGGAGCTTGGTTGTTAACACAAGATGGAACGCATTTAGAAAGCAATCCGTTTTATACTATCATGCCAGATTGGTTTATTATTTATGGAATTGGTATTGCCACCATTGCCACCATTATTGCGAGTCAAGCTTTAATTAGTGGTTCGTTTACTTTAATTTCAGAAGCAGTTCGATTAAATATTTGGCCAAAAGTGAAGATCAATTATCCAACAGAAACCAAAGGGCAACTTTATGTGCCAAGTATTAATTGGTTACTTTGGATAGGCTGTTTAATGGTGGTCATGTATTTTAAAGAGTCTACCAATATGGAGGCGGCATATGGATTGTCTATTACACTTACCATGTTAATGACAACTATCTTGTTGATGATTTATTTATACAGCATTGGTACATCGGTTTGGATTATTGGGGTATTGACCTTAGTTTATGCAAGTATCGAGCTTTCCTTCTTAGTAGCTAATTTAAGTAAGTTTGGTCATGGCGGTTGGGTTACATTAGTGATTGGCTTTGCATTGTTCATTATTATGTGGTCTTGGATTCGTGCTAGAAAAATAAAAAATAGGTATATAAAATATGCCGAGTTAGACGATTACACAGAACTTTTAAAAGAATTAAGCGAAGACACTACGGTTCCTAAATACGCTTCGCAATTAGTTTATTTAAGTGGGTCTAACTTTACTTCAGAAATTGAATCGAAAATTATGTATTCTATTTTTCAGAAGCAACCAAAGCGCGCAGATATGTATTGGTTTGTGCACGTTGACGTGCAAGACGAGCCTTATACTTCGGAATATAAAGTAATTGAGCTTGTGCCCGGACATACTATTCGCATTGAGTTTAAGCTAGGCTTTAGGGTAGAGCAGAAAATTAATGTCTTGTTTAGAAAGGTAGTAGAAGATTTAGTAAAAAATGGAGAAGTAGATATTACCAGTCAATACGAATCTTTGCATAAACACAAAATTCCTGGCGACTTCAGGTTTATTGTGTTAGAGCAAAAACTATCTGCAGATAATTCTTTACCATTGCACGAAAAAATATTCATGCAAATATATTTTATCTTGAAAAAATTAAGCTTATCAGAAGAAAAAGGCTTTGGCCTCGACCTCAGTTTTGTGACAGTCGAAACAGTTCCGCTTTTAGTATCGCCAGTTAAAAATTGCAAACTCACAAGGATTCAATAATTTAATATAAGCATAAAAAAAGCCATCTTCATCGATGGCTTTTTTGTTTACTGAATATTTAATTTGCTTTTCTTTCGGCTATAGCTGAAATAAATAACAAGGCCTATGAGCAACCAAATACCAAAACCAATCCAGTTAGAGATGCCTAATTCGGACATCATATAAAGGCAGCAAACAAGCCCTAGTAAAGGGATTAAAGAGTAGTTGTGTTTAAAGCTTAAATAGGAAAGCAATAGACAACTCAAAAGAAAAATCCAGAGTGGAATTTTATGTTTAAATAATTCCCAACCAGATGCAGTGTATACATCTGCGCTAATGCTTGTTGTTTTTAATAGCTCAATATAATTTTCGCTTGATAAAGATGCTAAATAGGTTACCGCATCGTATTTTGCACTGGCAAAACCAATGGCGTCTTGTAACGCAAGTTGCTTTTGAAGCCCGCTAATGCTAGCGGTGTCTAAACTCGTAATGAGTTCTGTTGGGCTAATTATTTTTGATTCATTTTTAATAAAAGAAAGGGTATTTTCTTTTTGGTAAATATATAAATAGGTAAACCCGATAATTAATACACTGCTGAAAATATATTTTGAATTGAGGTAAGGGGTTTTAAATTTTCCGCGTTGCACATTTGGATCATTTTGTAATTTTAGTACACCAGCACAAACCAATACAAAGGCAAACAAAGTGCCGATGCTGCAAAGGTCTGTCACGATGGTTAAGTTCATAAACAATGAGGGAATAGCCACCACAAAGCCTGTTACAATGGTTGCAAAAGAAGGTGTTTTATAGACAGGATGAATTTTCGAAAAAGCTTTTGGTAACAAACCATCACGGCTCATGCTCATCCAAATGCGGGGTTGACCCATTTGAAAAACCAAGAGTACACTGGCCATGGCAATAATTGCAGACACGGCAATAATTCCAGAAAGCCATTTCAGGTTTAATTTTTCAAATACAAATGCCAATGGATCGCCAACAGCCAAAGATTTATAATTGACCATTCCTGTTAATACTAATGCAATGGCTATATATAAAACGGTGCAAATGATAATTGCCCACATCATACTCTTTGGCAAATCTCTTTGTGGATTTTTACATTCTTCTGCTGTAGTAGATATGGCGTCAAATCCAATATAAGCAAAGAACACAGCCGATACGCCTTTTAATACTCCACTAATACCGTTTGGCGCAAATGGATTCCAATTTTTTGTATCAACATAAAAAACGCCAACGGCTATTACTAATAAGATGATAGCCAGTTTTATAATCACCATCACATTACTTGCATTACGAGATTCTTTCATGCCACGGTAAACTAGCCAAGTAATAAAAGTGATGATAAATAATGCGGGTATATCTAATACTATATGAAAGCCAAAAAGGGTAGGGCTTAAGTTAAATGCTTGATAAGCATTTTGAAGCATAGGATCGATACCGGTAAAATCTTTTCCACTTTGCATGAGTTTATTTACCACAACAAATCCTTTACTGGCACTCAGGTAATCCATCGTCATCCATTGAGGTAAATGGAAACCCATACTTCCTAAAAATCCTGTAAAATAATCAGACCAAGAAATAGCAACGGTAATATTACCTATAGCATATTCCATAATCAAAGACCAACCAATAACCCATGCAACAATTTCGCCAAATGCTACATAACTATAAGTATATGCACTTCCCGAAACGGGAACCATAGAAGCAAATTCTGCATAGGCAAAAGCGGCAAATCCGCAGGCAATAGCCGTAAATAAAAATAAATAAATAACTGCAGGACCGCCATCTGCGCTAGCTTTGCCAATGGTGCTGAAAATTCCGGCGCCAACAATGGCTGCTATTCCAAATGCTGTTAAATCTCTAACACCTAAAGTTTTATTTAATGATTGATGTCCATCAGACAATTCCTTGTTTTTTATTTCTTGAAGGATGCCAGCAACCGACTTTTTTCTAAAAAGATTTTTCAAGATCAATGGATTTTTAAGAGGGATAAATTATTTCTTCGGCTTTTTGAATGCGTAATACTGAGCTGGTTTATGTAAAACACCTTTTTGTTTTTCATCCAGGGTAATCAGGTATTCGTTGTTCTTGATAGATTTTCTGAAATTTCTTTTATCGAGTTCTTTGTTTTGAATTACTTCGTATAAATTTTGCAATTGACTTAAAGTGAATTTATTCGGCAGCAATTCTCGACCAACTAAGTGTTGTTCGGGATGTTCTCGAATAATATCGAGCGCTTTGCTAACAATCGTATTATGGTCGAAAGCCAATTTTGGAATTTTTTTAATACTTCTCCAAGTAGTTTGTTCGGCAAAATAGCCAGCAGAAGGATTAATCTGATCTATACGTACCAATGCCAAATAAGCTACCGTAATTACCCTCGCTAAGGGATCTTTTCTTCTGGTGCTTAACCAATCGGCATCTTTTGGGTCTTTCACCCTATCTGGATGGCCAAAAGTGTAAAATTGCTCTAAAAATAGCCCTTTCACATTCACTAAATCTTCTAAAATACGAGCGGCAGCTTCATCCAAGCTTTCTTCTTCTTTGATTAAATCGCCTGGAATAGCGTATTGTGGCTTGAATAGCTCCGCGGTGTTGGGAGCTGGTCCTTTTTGTTTGATTAAAAGTACTTGAAGCTTATTTTCTACTTCGTTATAACCTAACACTACACAATCTACCGAAACATAGTTATTGTAATTCAGAAATTTATCCTTCATATTCAAATTTCGTATAAAAATACTTATTGTATTTTGTACAATAAGTGATAAATTGCAATTTTTAGAATTATCTTAATTTAAACGTAAACATAACTAATTTTTTATAATATTATAAATATGTATTTAATAGCAGAAAGCGGCTCGACAAAATGTGATTGGATGTTGGTTGATCAACAAGGGAATTATATGGATTTGTACAAAACCATTGGTTTTAATCCCTTTTTTCATAACAAAGAATTTATTTGTAATGAGTTAAATAAAGAGAAAGGTTTAATGCATGTTGCACCAAAGATTACACGTGTTTATTTTTATGGAGCAGGATGTTCGAGTGATCATTATACCGGCATTGTAAAATCTGCTTTAACAGTTATTTTTCCAAACGCCGAAATAGTAGTAGACCACGATATGTTATCTGCTGCATTTTCTACCTACGACGGCGAACCTTGTATTACTTCTATTATTGGCACAGGATCTAACTCTTGTTATTTTGATGGAGCGGTAGTAACAGAAGAGGTGCCAGCGCTTGGTTATATTTTAGGCGATGAAGGAAGTGGAAGTTATTTTGGTAAAAAATTGTTAACGGCATTTTTATATAAAAAATTACCAGCAAATATTGCAAACGATTTAGTGAAAGAGTTTAATATTTCGAAAGCCATGATTTTTGAAAATGTTTACGAAAAGCCTAACGCAAACGTTTACCTAGCAAGCTTTACAAGATTTATAGGAAAATATAAAGAAGAACCGTTTGTAAAAGAAATGTTGATTCAAGGCATGCGCGATTTTCTAATCAATCATGTATGTTGTTTTGAAAACTATAAAGAATTACCGGTTCATTTTATTGGTTCGGTTGCATTTCATTTTCAAGATGAATTAGCTATAGCAGCTAAAGAATTGGACGTAAAAATGGGTAGAATTATTAAACAACCCATTAAGAATTTAGTAGATTACCATATTCAATATATTTTTCCAAAAGTATCCTAATGCTAAAGGCTTGTATTTTTGATTTAGACGGTGTCTTAGTAGATACCGCTAAATATCATTTTATTGCATGGCAACGATTGGCCAATCAGTTAAATATTGAATTTACCGAATCCGATAACGAACAATTAAAAGGATTGAGCAGAGATGCTTCTATAACTTATATTTTAAATAAAGGAAACATTTTGTTGTCCGAACAAGACAAACAAAATTACATGGCTCAAAAAAACGAGTGGTATTTAACGCTTGTCAATACCATGGACGAAACAGAATCCTTAGCCAATGCCAAAGAGTTATTGATTAACTTAAAACAACACAATGTGCTTATAGCACTTGGATCTGCAAGCAAAAATGCTAGGCTTATACTAGAGAAGACTGGTTTGCTTAGTTATTTTGATAGTATCGTTGATGGCACCAGAACTTCGAAATCAAAACCAGATCCAGAAGTTTTTTTAACAGCAGCAAAAGATTTAAATATTAACCCAAATGAGGCAATTGTTTTTGAAGATGCAATTAGTGGAATTCAAGCAGCAAACGACGGTGGATTTTTATCTTTAGGAATAGGTTCGGCTCAAATTTTAACGCAAGCCGTTTGGGTATATCAAGATTTAACAAGCTTAAATTTTCAAGCTCTAGCAAGTTTATACAACAGTAAAAATTAATCAGGATGAAAAAATATTTTTCTGAAAATGAATGGCAAATTATTGAAAATGGATTTGATCCTGCGTTTCACGAATCGGCCGAAAGTATTTTTAGTATAGGTAATGGAAAGATGGGCCAGAGAGGCATGTTCGAAGAGCAGTACTCTGGAAAATCGCTGCAGGGCTCTTATGTTGCGGGTGTTTATTATCCAGATAAAACCAGAGTGGGTTGGTGGAAAAATGGTTACCCCGAATATTTTGCAAAAGTGTTGAACAGTCCAAATTGGATTGGGATGAATATTTTAATAGATGACGAAGTACTAGATTTAGCAAAAGTAAAAGTGTCCAACTTTAAACGCGTGTTGGATATGCAAAATGGATTATTGCAAAGAAGTTTCCAAGCAGCGTTCTCGGGGGGTAAACAGATAGCCGTAAATGTAGAAAGATTCGTAAGCTGTACACACGATGAAATGGCTTGTATTAGATATCAAATCAAACCCATTAATTTTTCGGGTAAATTAACTTGGTCTAATTTTGTCGATGGATTAGTTAAAAATATGGATTCGAATTACGATGAAATATTTTGGGATCGGGTGGCAGAAGTAGCAGAAGCAAAGCATTTAGCCATTCAGGTAAAAACTAAGAAATTAGATTTTAGTGTAGCAGCAGGCTTCGAAATAAATTGTTTCGAAGATCAAGAATTACAGCAAGAAATAAAAACGACATCGAAACCTTGGCATGCAAATGCAGATTGGCAAATTAACATGCAAGAAGGTAAAACGTATACCGTTGAAAAATTTGTTTCCGTTGTTTCTAGTTTAAATTACGATGCTGCAAATTTATTTTCGGCATGTAAAAGCAATACAAACCAAGCTATTCAATTAGGTTACGATGCACTACGCGCATTACAAATAAATTATTGGCAAAAGCTTTGGTCAAATTGTGATATAAAAATTGAGGGAGATATTGCCGCCCAACAAGGCATTCGATTCAATATTTTTCAGTTAAGTCAAACCTATACTGGTGTAGACGAACGCTTGAACATTGGTCCAAAAGGCTTTACGGGAGAGAAATACGGAGGGTCTACTTATTGGGATACGGAAGCCTATTGCATTCCTTTTTATTTGGGTACAAGTGATCCTAAAATTTCCAAACAATTATTAAACTATAGGTATAAGCAATTGCCAAAAGCAATTGAGAATGCAGCCAAACTTGGATTTGTAAAGGGAGCTGCATTATATCCAATGGTTACCATGAATGGCGAGGAATGTCATAACGAATGGGAAATTACTTTTGAAGAAATTCATCGTAATGGAGCTATAGCCTATGCTATTTATAATTACGAAAATTATACAGACGATAAATCATATCGTGCCGAAGGCGGGGCAGAAGTATTAACAGGTATTGCAAGATTTTGGGCCCAAAGAATTACTTGGTCTGAAAATAAAAAGCAATATGTGATGCTTGGTGTAACTGGGCCAAACGAATACGAAAACAACATCAATAACAATTGGTATACCAATTACATTGCTTGTTGGTGTTTAAAGTTTACTGCTCAGGTATTAACAGAATGGAAACAAACCGATGCAGCTGCATACGAAAGTTTTGTGGCTAAGGTTGCATTCGACGAAACTACAGAGTTAGCCAAATGGAAGCATATTTTTGACAATATGTTTTTCCCTTATGATGAAAATGCAAATGTGTTTTTACAGCAAGAAGGATATATGGATAAAGAGCAATTGCTTGCTAGCGATTTAAATCCTGCTGAGCGTCCAATCAATCAACATTGGAGTTGGGATAGAATTTTGCGTTCTTGTTTTATTAAACAAGCAGATGTATTGCAAGGATTGTTTTTATTTGAAGATCATTTTGATTTGGCTACTTTGAAAAATAACTTTGATTTTTATGAACCTAGAACAGTTCATGAATCATCTTTATCGCCCTGTATCCATGTGATTCAAGCAGCAAAATTAGGTTATCAAGAAAAAGCATACGAATTGTATTTACGAACTGCTAGATTAGACCTAGACGATTATAACCACGAAGTACACGAAGGTTTACATATTACCAGTATGGCGGGCACCTGGATGGGCGTGGTAATGGGCTTTGGCGGCATGCGCGTAATCGATGGCTTACTGAGTTTTGCACCCATGCTGCCTAAACAATGGAAAGGTTTTTCCTTTACCATTTGTTTTAAAGGCGCAGTTATTAAAGTGCAAGTGCAAGATAAAAAAGTTGATTTAGTTTTGGTAACAGGTAATCCAATTACTGTGCAGTTATTTAACGAAAAAATTCAATTAAATTAATTTTAATAAAATGAAATCACTCAAATTAGGATTCATTGGATTGTTGTTTTTTGCGCAAAATACATTTGCGCAAAATGCGATTGTTGGATTGGCTAGCCCAATTCAATTACAACCTGACAGCACGCTTGTTTTAATTTCGGATTATTTTCCATTTCAATCAACAATCGATTCGGTTAAACTTTTTGATGGTTTACAGATTGGATATCTTTCTAAAGATTCTATTATTATTAAAGGAAGCTTGTCTAATTTATATAGCACATTAGCGGTATACATTGCCCAAGATAAATATGAAATTTTAATAAGACAATCGGCTAAAAAAAGTTTTAGCATGGACTTTAATTTGCCAATACCTGCAAATGAATTAGCTATTAAAGGTAGTTTTTCGGCATGGGTTGCAAGCGCAAATGGATTAAAACCTGTTGGTCCAAAGCCAAGCAATCATTGGGTTTGGGAGGCTAAAGGGATAGATCAAGGAACACACCAGTTTAAATTAATTGCCGACGGGAAAGAACTTGATCCTTTGGGTTTAACAACGGTTCCAAATGGTTTGGGTGGAAGCAATGTGCAAATACAAGTTGGTGCTACAAATGCTAATCAGCCTATTATTGCTACTAAAACTTTTGAAAAAAATAATATTATTTTAACGGCTACCAATTGCACGCAAGTTTTTTGCTTTTGGCAAAATCAATTAATATATCATTCTGCCAAAGTAAAGTCTGAAATTAAATTTACCATTCCTGCTTTTGCAAAAGATTTAGACAGAAGCTTTATTAGGGTTTATGCAGCAAACGAAACTGCAGTAAGCAACGATTTAATGATTCCATTAGCTAAAGGGCAGGTGCTAAGCAGTACAGCAGCTCTGGATCGCAGCGATTTACATGCGCAAGTTTTATACTTTTTAATGGTTGATCGTTTTGTAGATGGCGATACTACCAATAATCCTAAACGATTAGCAGATGTTTTACCCATCGCAGATTATATGGGTGGAGATTTACAAGGAGTGAGTCAAAAAATTAAACAAGGTTATTTTGAAGAGTTAGGAATCAATGCCATTTGGTTATCGCCTATCTCAGAAAATCCAGCAGGTGCATTTGGTTATTGGAATAAAGGGGTTACGACAAAATTTTCTGGTTACCATGGTTACTGGCCAACTTCGTATTCAAAAGTCGACGCAAGATTTGGAACTAATCAAGGGTTTCAATCATTGATAACCACTGCTCACGAAAAACAATACAATGTTATTTTAGATTTTGTTGCCCATCATATTCATACCGATCATCCTTTATATAAACAACATCCAGAGTGGGTTACTCCATTGTATTTGCCCGATGGTTCAATGAATACAGAGCGATGGGATGATTACCGTTTAACCACTTGGTTCGATACTTTTTTGCCAACTTTATTAATGGAAAAAGAAGCGGTAAGAGAAGTTGTTTCCGATTCTGTTTTATTTTGGATGAAAAATTTTGATATCGATGGATTTCGACATGATGCGAGTAAGCATGTGCCTGAAGATTTTTGGCGTTTATTAACCAAAAAAATTAAGCGCATCGAAAAAGATAAGAATAAAAATAACTTTTTTCAAATTGGCGAAACCTACGGAAGCCCCGCTTTAATTGGTTCTTATGTTAATTCTGGAGAAATGGATGGACAGTTTGATTTTAATTTATACGATGCGGCGGTAAATGCATTTGCAGCTAATGGAGATGCAGCAAAAGATTTCAAGCAATTGGCTTTAACATTAAATCAAAGCAGCAGTACCTATGGTAGTCACCATTTGATGGGTAACATCACTGGTAATCAAGATAAGCCTCGATTTATTTCTTTAGCAGATGGTTCGGTGAGCAATGCTGGAGATACAAAATTACAAGGTTGGACCAATCATATTCAAAATAAAGGCGATGTAGGATTTGATAAATTAGCACAAATGATGGCCTTTAACCTTACGGTTCCTGGCGTTCCGGTAATTTATTATGGCGACGAAATAGGCATGCCGGGAGCCAACGATCCAGACAATAGACGCATGATGCAATTCAGCAATCTCAACGAAAATCAGCTGAAAATGAAAGAAATAACCAAGCAATTAATAGATTTTAGGCGCAATAAATTAGAGTTAATTTACGGAGAACTTACTATATTGCCTATTCATGAAAATGTATTTGCTTTCGAAAGAAATTATTTTGGTAAGAAAACAATTATTATTTTTAGTAAAACAAAACAAACAATTAATTTGCCATTGACCGATGCACTTATTTGGACAAGTCAATTAGAGCATCAATTAATAAAAGATAAAAAAAGTATTACGCTACCCCTAAATGAAAACGATTTTGAAATTATCAGTAATTATTAATATGAAAAAAACACTTTTAGCATTATTCATCTGTTTGGCAAGTATCATTACTTCCAAGTCAATTGCACAAATTGTACATCCCAAATGGGCACAAAACGCAGTAGTTTACGAGATCAATGTAAGACAGTTCTCTGAGTCTGGAAAAATTACTGCTGTAATAGATCAACTAGAGCGTTTGAAAGAATTAGGAGTAGATATATTATGGCTAATGCCTTTGCATCCAATAGGAGAAGAGAACAGAAAAGGAACTTTAGGTAGTTATTATAGTGTAAAAGATTATAAAGCTTTCAATCCTGAATTTGGAACCGAAGGCGATTTCGAAATGTTTGTGAAAAAGGCACATCAATTAGGCTTAAAAGTAATTATTGATTGGGTGGCAAACCATACTTCGTTGGATAACGATTGGGTAAAAAAACATCCAGAATGGTATGAAAGAGATGCCTCAGGTAAAATGCTATCGCCATATGATTGGACAGACGTGGCTAAATTAAATTTCAATTCAAAGCCAATGAGATCAGCCATGACAGAGGCAATGAAACATTGGGTAACAAAATATGACATAGATGGTTTTAGATGCGATGTCGCATTTTTAGTGCCTGTTGATTTTTGGAATGAAAATAGAAAAGCATTAGAAAAAATTAAACCGATGTACATGCTTGCCGAAATGGAGGCTAATAACGACATCAATA
>Ga0102865_1000311_pt1 | contig 13381 bp, 10 predicted proteins | sample Colrivmet1449C02_FD_78440 | JGI IMG/M metagenome (GOLD analysis project Ga0102865, IMG submission 78440) | Estuarine microbial communities from the Columbia River estuary - metaG 1449C-02 | ecosystem: Environmental > Aquatic > Marine > Intertidal zone > Estuary | place: USA: Columbia River...
TCCAGGTATCCAAGGATAGGGTGCCAAAACAAGCAAAAGTGTAACGGAAAGGGAATTAGGGAATCTAAGCGACTCTCCAAGGCCTGCGACGGGTCTCCTCACACGGCTTAGCCGTGCTGCACTCCTCGCCTAGTTCTTTGGTGGACGGTCAGAAGGAGTTAACGAACTGAGCGCCCGGAACGTAAGTGGTGGTGCAGGGACCAATTCTTTATTTTGCAAAAGAATTAATTATAATCTGTACTCCATATTTTGGATTAACCAAGTTTTAACAATTAGCCGTATCTTGATTAATTGTCTTATTACAGTTATTAAGGTAATTATAATATTACATTAAAGATGGCGGAAAGGTAACTTTAATTTGAGATATGGATATAATAATTATTTGTGATTTGAGATATGGATTCTCATGGGTTTATAAGGATGGATTGATTTAGTATTAAAATAATAAACAAAAAAAAATGGATTTACAACTTCCGGACGAAGTCATGGACGAACCCGACGTTATCTTCGTGACCCCTGCTACTCTCTTTCGAAACAGAACAAGTACACCAACATAGCTTCCTGAGTTCCTAGACGCCAGACCATACAATCAATAGACGTTCAACCACCTACAAGACTTCTCATACAACATTGACCCGATACCTCATCTTGCTAATCCGGCTGTTATTATAGTACAAACAGCTTTAGCGTAATATGGTATATTACTCCCTCATATTGTGACTTTGTTTAACGACCGAGCATTACAACTATGGTAGTATGTGTAAGGTGGGAATATACATAATTCGATTTTCTCAGCTGCATTCAATGGAATAAGCAACAACGTGACCCTCATCTGTACCCCAATCTACGTTCTAGATGGAACACATGTGGTCTTAGGTCGCGCTATCATTAGACGTAAGCGAGTTGTTGATTACCAGGTTTTTGATACGGGTGATCAGACCGACCAGTACAGACAGTATGTAGATACTTTCATGAGAGAACTCATTCTCCGCAAAACCGGCGTTCGAGTAGACGAACAAGAAACCATACTCCGATTCAGACGTCTTGCGCAAAATTAGACATGCGAAGAGTGTGTTGCTATCCTTTACTCATATTTCATACTACATCACTATGAGACTGCAATTAACCCTAACGAGCTTCGTGTCCTCCCATACACACCTTTATACCATAACGTGAACAGGAATTACCATTAGAATAGTTACAGCTTCGATTAGATCGTCACCAGGTGTGTGTGGCTTTCACAGGAAAACAACTACACCAGACATATACCTATCGGTAGACATTCAAACCCTCTACTCATATGGGTATTCAAACTTCTGTTTATCTATGACAATCGGGTTACTTTATTCCACTAATACCTAGACCGACTTCCTTTGATAGAACCTAATGAAGATCCTAATTCAGATCATAGTTCTAACGAGGATAATATATCAATTCTATCAGATGGTGTTGAACCTGATGCCGATATGGAGTAGGTCATGGATTAACACAATCAACAGTAGTTCGCAATACCTCAACAAACTCGTTTCACTTTCGATTAGGGACCTTATTCTATAGCAAGTGGTATATGTGCAATGATTGAAAGAAACCACCGACTTTTAGCAAGTAGGGATATGGACGGACAATACATCTACTGGACCATGAACCTTGGTTTCACACGAGTCAACCGTGAGGTAGCTCGAAGATACATCATAGGCTTTAATGCTAACAGGATAGCTCACACACCGCTAAATACTGTCTTCGATGCTTTAGTGCATTTCTTGTCTGAGTTGTACAACAGCTTTACTCAACAATACAGTGATTAGCCTGAATTAGATGACAATGATAGTGTTCGGTTTAACATAAATGTATAAGAGTAATAATCCGGTACACGTGAAGAGATCAACAGACTTAAAGCTCGTTCTAAATACGCAAGCACACTTCAAATCAAAAATCTATCCAATCTCATAAATCGAATAGACAGATACAGAAGTAACAGAGCATACACGTTCTACACTAAGCTTAACACTATAGCTAGAAAACTCTCCTGTGCAAAGAATACCGAGTTTGACGCTCTTCTACATAATAATCAAGGCATAGCAGACCATCATACCATGCAATTACTGCAAATTGAGTCGTTCCACCTCATGGAGTAACTTGATCAAGTAAAAGGTAGCAATCTTATGAAGAAACCATGTTTAGAGTAGACATTATTTGCTATAGTCCTTGATATCAGTTCAAATACCAATCTACTACCAGAATCAGATAGATCATTCGTACATCAATGCATAACAAACAGAAAACATATTTTTGCAGAGCATAATGATCAACATCTAGAACGGTTAGTCTAGATAGTCGCTAGTTTATTTCTATAGAAAGACTATTAGTTCTACACAACAGACGAACTGTAAAAGCTTCAGATACAGTCCAAGTCTGGGTGTACAAACCAGTTCATAGTCCAGCTTAACAAGTGTCTCTTTAGACATAATTCAAAATGCAGACCTTTCAGACAATTCCAAGTCAAATTACTTACAGTCGCATAACTATGAACACTTATCCAATTACAGTCTAACAAGAACAAACGACATAGACACGGTGAACAGCTAGACGAAGCAGCCACTTCTCATAAGATCCTTGGATATCTTAATGTAGACCAATCCTAGTAGGAAGACTTGTACATCCTCGTCAAATTCAGACTCCATGTATACATATACGATTTTCAATAGCTCATCAGAGCATGTAAACATATACTATCCCAAGACGCTAATCTATACAAGAGACCATGCATGGAGCTGACTCCTTCACCTTCATTACATAGCTTCAATATTGAGGGAATCAGACGCAAGTATGAACAATACCCTTAGAATTTCAAAGCCGGACTCAAATTGTCGATTCTAGAATTACTTGAAGAAACGACTCTTGCTTGTGAACAGTTCGAGTACTTCAATAGTTTTGATTATAAGACCCATTTGTACAAAGAAACACACGTAAACCACATAATGAGTTAGTCTATAACCAAGCTCGATTAACTGTTCGAGTCAGCAGCCTATCTGCGAGACAGAGATAATGAAACGATGGACGCAAACAGTCTCTTTTCTAAATACATATTCAAATCATACCAAGCACCATAACATATGTTTGTACAAACCAGCTAAGGTAAAGTACTCCTCAAAGATGTTATCACTGAATAACGCAAGATATACTTCTCTACTGTTGCAATGCTTGCTATTGACATAGAGACACTCACTATCGATAATAATGATGGATAAGGTAATCAGTTCCCATACGTGATATGTGTGTTTGGCACATACAGATCATTACATGATAACTACTCTCTTAGACTAAATAAAGCAGTGAAAACATTCAAAGGCGTGAGTTGTATAAAACAGTTCATAGATTGGCTGTAAACCAAAGGTATCATACTCGATGCAAACAATGATAGTCACAACCGTAATCTAGCAGCACACGCATACTTGAACGGTAACTGGGTTCCTTTCAATACCATAGTTGCTCACAATGGTTGTAAGTTTGACTTCAAGTTCATTCTAGATGAATTGACCAATGTCACTAACGTAAATACTCTTGGAACCGCTCTTAACTTTAAACAGCTTCGAACTCCAGAGCTTCTCTTCACAGACTCGTTCCTGCTTGTTGGTCAGTCTCTTGCCAAATTCACTTAAACGTTTTCATCCAATGTGGAATAGCGTTTCTCTAAGACACCCACATCTGTTCACTAAAAGCTTGTACATGAGTTATATACATCCACTGAACAAAACTTCAAAGGAAACAATACAGACATTATAGGATTAACCTACCAGGAGTACTGCCAATGGGAGAAGACCAACCATGAGCGACTCTAAGCCATTTACAAGTATTGTTTGCTTGATTGTTCGTCCTTGTTCTTCGCCTTCTACGTCTACCTGGAAACAGTCTATATATCATCAGTGTAACGACCAGTATAGATTGATTAGTATACAGGTACTACTCACGTATTCAACTAAAACGTTATACATGTGACAGCACCCTCCATGACCATGCAACACTACAAGATGATATAAGAAACCGTGCTTCGTCCTAACATCAGTGCACTCCCAATCGAACAACTATCGTATACAGGAGGTTTGACTATGGCCAACATATCGAGAGGTGGTATCGGATTCAGTATAGACATAAACTCATCGTATCCCACAGCAATGATGAATAAGTAACCAGCTAAACACTATGGTGCTGATTCCAACTCCCATCGTTTTTAGACTAAATACATATCTACCGAAATTCTTGATGATTATGCTCACATGCAAACCATACGATAAATCGATCAAACGATAGACGTTAGCAGGGAAATAAACGCCACTTTAATGTCTGCAGGATAATTGTTAAATATAGAATCATACTGTCTATATGAGATAACGTTCAAAGTCAACAGGACTAAATGCTCCATGTCTGCGTTCTAGTGTATGTCAATGCAACGGGAGATGCTCATTGAACCATCCCAATTCATACCCCACACAGAGGTCGACTCCAAGACCAAACAGATAGAAGGTACTTGGTAATGGGGTATCAATATAATGTACATGCTTAAAGAAGGATACCTGGAGAACCTTCATGTCAGTAGGATGATCCGATACGAAGGTGTTGATCTCTTTAGTAAATTCATTAATGATCTATACGAGAAACGACTAGACGCCAAAAAACAGAATGATGAAGTAAGATCACACATATGCAAGTAACTCATGAATTACCTCTACGGCAAATTTGGTTAGAAGACACTAAGCACAGTACACAGAGGAGAACCAGAGGAGCTATATGACATGGTATTAGAATACAACTAGCTTAACGATGGGTAACCAATCGTTCCACATAAATTTAGCTTCGACACTCAACAAGTGCAGGACGAAGGCGTTCACATGGAATCACATCTGCTAGCACATAGACAAAAGGAACCTTACTACAGCATGCAGCAGACCTTCAAGTTTATATCAACTAACAAGAAGTTATCTCTGAAGGAAGTTTAGGGTGAGCTAGATACAGACAATGTACAACCACCTACGGATTATAAGATAAAGCGTAACTGTCATCAGCTCGTAGTACAACCTGACATGATCAGACAACTACACTCCGTAGGTTCTCTTACACGTGTTGCTTCGCTGATAACATCCTACGGTAAACTCCAGTTAGTTCAAACTTACAACAAACTGATGTCTCTGAACCAAACGGGTAAACCAGATATAAAGGTATGTTACGGCGATACAGACTCACTGCACTTGTGTATGTAAAACAGACTAGAATGGGAAGTCAATTAAAGCAATGATTAAGACATCAAATATAGATTCCAATTCATACGCTTTTTACAAAATAAGTTCGAGTCTAGTTAAACCATATCACCACCTGAGTTGTAATACGGTGCTTAATGTCTAAGTAAGGTAGTTCTCTGGTCAGACATATACAAGGAGATCAATCAACTAGAGGTATATGATCCAATAAAGTTTGAGGAATTCCTTCCAGTCAAAATGATTGACAGTCATCGATTAGGCGGACTCAAAGTAGAACATCTTTCTGCAGCCCAATCGTTCAGTGCTCCTAAACAGTATTCACAACTACAGATCGATCCTATCCCAAACACATTAGACGGATTCACTAATATACTCACAACCACAGTCAAAGGAAAGGGTGTCAACAAGAATTCGCTGTAAAAGGAACCTCGAGCATGGGTAAAACAAGAGAAGACGTACACACATGTTGTGATGCAACTTACCAGACATCTGCTAGATATACCCGCAGTATCCTAGTTTATATAAGCAATCAACTACATATACTTCGATCAGCAACTTACGAAAACTAGAAACCAGTTACATTAGTAAATGATCAGTCAGTTCCTAGATCAGTTCAACTAACCGTCTCATGAATACTCATACCTCAGGGATATGACACTCAAGCAAATGTGTTTTCAGTTCAGAAACATCCTTAATAAGGAGTTAAACGTCTACTCTTCTGATGAGACGAATAATAAATAGTTGGTGGAAGCTGCTCAGTCAATCGCGTGCATATTCATCAATGCAGGCAGTTTCTAAACTAGTGGAAATTCTGTGTGTATTAGGAATGTCATGAAGACGATCATGCCTAGTTTTAGAAAGCGTGACTTCGACATAAATAACACGTAGTATGACGGACACTTCGTCACTAAACCATACGACACCTTATTCCACTTTGAGCTGATGCAGAACATACAGTCTACTATCCTCAGACACATAAGGAAGCTTCTCGTCGGTACTCCTGCATTCAAACAGAAGATAGTAGAGTTTGCACAACGTTAAGACAGCACATCATTCTCCTCACAGATGCGTCTTCTCCTCTATACCAACTCGCTCGCTGAATAGAGTATAAAACAAATGATGGGAGTGTTCCCTAACGAAGTACAGAAGTAGATAGCGTAATAGATACTCATTAAACGCATAAACAAAACTGTATTTGATCCATTCCAGACCAACGTTTAGCAAACCCGCCGTGTAAACATGATTCAACTTGGTTATGAGATCACTAACATGTATAGACTCATGTTCATCACTGGCTCCAACATACTGTCCAGCATACTCACTGTTCTCAGCTAAAACATAACAATGAGAACAGAGTTGATGGTTGTGACTCAACCACTACGGATCAATTCACAAATCACTGACATAGAGTTGGACATAGCATTCTTCCTAATGGTCTACTGTGATGTGTTCAACGTCACCCAAGAGCACGTGTAACGATTCAAAGAGGTGTTCCTGGACATCATACATAAGTTCGACAATGATAGTTTATTCAAACCGAACATTGTTGGGAAATATATACAGAAGAAGAAAGAACGCGAGTACAGAGAGTTAATCAAGCTTGCAAGTGAAATATGTTCTCACTCTCTACTCCATAGGAACCACGTGAACGAGTTAGTTGTATGCAACACTCGGTTCCTTATATTTACTCTGTTCAAGAGACACAAAGACCTAGGTATTGAGAAAGACTAATTGTTTAATACATTGGTTGACATATACACGTAGTCTAAAACGACTTCGTATCAAGAAACCATCCGACAAGCGTAGCAGATCATCCAATCAAACATATACAACCTAATAAGACAAATCAAGCTAGACAACATCACGATATACGATTGCTTCGATACTAAGATCGACATGAATATGATGATGAGTGAGAGTGACATGTAGACAGAGTAAGATTAAGCAGTGTGTGTCAACGAACCGCTCTTAACATAAGAAGAACAAGAGAGTCAACGCAAGTACGTAGCTACTATCCAAGACTAAATTAGTAGACACAAAAAGACACTAGAGAATGAATAACGCTTGTTTGACTAACAAGGCAAAACCAACTATCAAGACGATTAGTAAGCGTGGACGTTATTGAACGAAATCATTGACTAGCTTGACCCTGCTATCTACGTCAACGTTATCAGGAACTAAGACAGTGATGACTAGTCAGACTGAAGTTAATATTATAATTAATTATGTCACAAAATTCTTAACAGGAATCCGCACCCGTCGTGATGTCGCCCTCTGCATAATCCCCAACTATCGTGATACCGTCCCCTGCATAAGAGTCGCAGCCTTTGCCAGTTCCAGCTGCACAATCACCTGATCCTAAACCGAGAGTTGTTAAGAACAGAAAGATTACTAAGAAGGTTTCAGTTTCGCAGCTAGACGAACAAGCTTAGCTTCCTATCGTAAATCTCGCACCTGTTTTTGAAGCCGCTGCGACAGAAACTGTTCAAAACTAGGTTCATAACTAGGTTCAAAATGAGACTAACACTATGGAGATTGATGAGGAATCCGTTGTCGACGAGTTTGAGTAGATTCCTAACGAGAAGCAACGTGAAATGGCTTATGTTGCCAGGAAGGCATTGAAGCAAGAACTCATCAATCAAGGCAAGCGTATTGTGAGCGACTTCCTTGGTGACAAATTCGACATTGATTAGAAAGACAAGATCTCCACCATGATCACACGTCTGTATGACGATTCCAAGACGTTTTTCCACGCTGTTAAGCACGCCAACAAGGGTGCGATACGCGGAGCTTTCAAGAATATTGGTAAGGTCAAGTTGCTTGATTCCTCCAAAGCGATTCAGAAGATCAAGAAGGACAAGATACAGACGTTTAAAGAGTTCTTAGCTAACAGACTCTCCTGATCACAGAGTATACATTCGTTCATTGTTCAGCCTTCCCAATAACAAGTTTATCTGATATGCTTCTGTAGAGTCGGGCAGAGGGTCATAGATGCTCCTCCTGTCCAACGAAAGTCTCTTCAAAAACTTGTCTCTGTCTTGGTACGACATTGAGTTTAGTTGATTCAGCAAGGTAGTTTCTTCTCCTTGTTCTGTTACAATGTCCATGTCACCTGTCATTGGGTTCATCTGTCCGCTCGGATTCATCATTTATCTAGGCATGCCTCCTGTAGTTCTCATATGATCTCTCTTAGAGATTGTCGGTCTTTGACCTATTCTGTTTCGGATGTTGTCTGTCTATGGGTTCGCAGCACCCTTCTATGCAACGATCATCTATACCATCCTCTTTAAATCCTAGTCTCGTTCCTTTTACTATGTGTTATTCTTAAACTCTGTGCTGGTCAACCCTATGTTACCAATGTCCGTCACTGTAGGTCTGACTATCACAGGGTCAACTGCTTTGAGCTTATCATTTACTATCATGGTTTTTATAATTATAAACATGCACAACTACCAACGCTCATCTTTAGGCAATTACTTCACACAGAACGAAACAGGCAAATACTTCAGTGAAACTGCCGGTTCAATGCTAGACGCAGCTACGTTTGGTCTTGCAGGCGATTTGTACAAGATGGCTGTAGACACAGATATGGAGACAGGAGGGTTACTTTCGTCTGCCTAAGACGCTATCATGAAGCCAAGCATCATGCTAGGAGAGGCTTTAATAGGGAATACCGATGCAGGCAAGAACTGGCTTACATTCTTCCAAGATAACTTTCTACTATCTGGACACAAACGTGCACGAGAACAAGCTAGTATCGCGGGTGCAGATGGTGTAGAAGATACTAGCGGAACTAAAAGAAGAAAGATAGGGGATGGTCCTTCATCTATCAACAGAGAAATAAACACTAACAACATGATGTAGGGCTAGACAGGGCTTCGCTACCAACTCCCTCGAGACATTGATGCTTTAAAGGGAAGAGCCATGGGTAGAGTTCCTCCAGGACTTAGATCGGGAGAAGCACTAAGACAAATGCATCAAGCAATGGCAAGGTTGTAATCATATTGAATTAACCACTTTAACCTAATTGTTCTGTCTCTGCTTGAACTCTATGAATAGTTCAATCGTGTACTTGCCGCTTAGAAGCGTGATGGTTTCATTGAATTCGTCTACTAGTCTCAGTTAAAAGTTACGTAGTCCATCCAGCTACTCCTAGTGTAAAGCATGGAAGTTTGTCTGATACCAAGGCTTGCTTATCTGCAGAGGTGCTTCACCCATCTCGTACTGTAACAGTACATTAGTCTTTCCTCTGCCATTACCATCCCAACTGTTAGTGTTCAAAGTAGTAAGTATCTATACGTGCTCAGTAGCAAACATGTTAGAGGACAAAGGCAAGTTCTGCTACACATACTAGATGTCAACTTCGTTATGCCACAAGTCATCGTCTTGGAACAGTATCTTATATGCCAAGGGGAACAAGGAGTATTGACTGTCTACGAAGCATCCTATAGTGAAGTTCTGTTGCATGTCTAATCCCAACATACGACCCATTAAGAAGGTGTTCGACTCCCTCTGGTCTACTACCGATAACTACAGTTGGTAGTTCAACATAACCAGTCTACCAGCTTAGTACACAACACCATCTTTCGACAGTATCGTTTGATTGTACAGCTTATCACTACTACTAGTTAAAATAGCGAATTTACCGTTTTGTTGATCGAATTACAACTAATTAGAGTGGAAGAACGTGAAGAAGTTGAGTTCGTTTTAGGTGTATTCTAGCACTGATGTGATACCCTGTGTCATGTCAAACTCCATCTCCATTAGCTTCTAGCTTATTCCTTCTCTTAGGTTGTATTCTAGTTCAGTAGCTGTTAACAGATCTGTTCTCCTGGTAAATTATACTCCACTCCAATGCTAGTCTTAACCTTCTTACCCCATACTGCTAGGAACAAACTAGATGAATACAGGTGTAGACCCACCCTCATTTTCTGTCTGAGTGTCCAACACACTCTACGTCCGATAACCATCCTATCTGTTACTAAACGATATGAAGTTCTGAGATATAATATCAAAGAAGTATATGTCTACTTTGATACCTACACGCATAGACCTTGATATGTTAGGTATCGAGTTGGGGACCATGACCTTGTTAATATAGTACGTGCAGTCGTTCCCTTGGTAACTGTATGAACTGCTCATGTTTTGGAAGTTTTTACTTAGTCCCTACAGCGAAATTTGTACGTCTGCTTGGTTTGACGAGATTTCAATCATTTACGTCTCTTTCTGCTTGTCGTGCTAAAGCACTATCTACTCAGTATTGTTTGCATTCACCGTTTACTTATCCAGAGAGCCTTGTGGTAAACCTTGGTACATGTTCCGTACAATCGCTGGAACCTAGTTGATAGGTAGTTACCCGTCTTGCACCTGCTGCTTTATTTGATCTAGAACGAGACTTTTAACTGGACCTAGCATCTAGCTAGTTACCTGTCTTGCAACCATACGTTACTGCAAGTCGCGATTCATCTATTAGTTTTAAATGTAACTGAAAAAGAATATAGCTGGTGCAGACTAACTCATCAGCAAGAACAACACAAGCTAATTCAGTTCAGTTGCTAAGTCGTTTCGTCCTGATGGTGTAGGGCTCACTGATCAAGAGAAGACATACCTATTACCTCACTTCCTGATGTTGCTTGTAGGTAAGCCCGGCAGTGGTAAGACAACCATGATCAAACATCTCGTAATGGACAAGGAATTCTACAGGAACAAGTTTGACCATATCATGTTAGTCTCTCCCAGCTTCAACAAGATAGGACTACCAATAAATACACAGAACATGACAAGTGAATTCTCGCTAGACTGGATCTATAGAAACCTGGAAAAGGTAAACAAGCTACAACAGTCTAAACTAGAGAGGATTGTAAGTAGTAACATGTGGCGCAACAGTCTACATCCCGAAGAGAGTCAACAGCTACTCAAAACCATTACAGAGGAGACTAGAGGACAAGGAGGGTTAACACACATGTCGAACGTTCTCTCTACTAAAGCTTCAGACATCGCGATGTTTGCTGGTACGAGTCAAAGAGGCAACGACGAGTACGTGCAGCTTAATCTCAAGAAAGACGCATATCAAAACAACTTTAGCACTGGTAAAGGTAAACTAGGTAAGACGCTTTCAGGCGAAACGTACATGATGCAGCAGATAAGCAAAGCAATAAACTAGCAAGGAAACAACCCTAACTACACTAGGAAGAGATCCAGTAAAGCCATGGTTAAGAAATCGCTTCTTCAGCAGATGCCGTAGGGAGGTTACGCTGAAAGCAAGAAGGATGAAAACTTCATGAGTCAGTTCATCAAGAATACGTCTAACCTAGACAAAAAATTTATATCTATGATGAACCAGTAGCAACTGGTAGAGCAGAAGACCAACGTGTTGATTATACTAGACGATGTTATCGGACCTATCAAAGCTCTGCAGAACGATCCGTACTTGGCGTAGCTCATCTTCAACAGACGCCACTTGGTAGCTAATGGAACTGTAAGTATAATCCTAGTAACGTAGAAGTACACTATGATTCCTGCCCGTATCAGAAGCAATGCGTCGTGGATCATCCTCTTCAGACTGAACCCCTTGGATTTTGACAATGTCTTCCAAGATGCATTCACTGGATCTATGCGTAGATGGAAAGAGTTACTGACGTTTGTGTTTGGAGACGAAGACCAAAACATGATAGATATGGATAAGCAGAGGAAAAACAAGAACTTCGACAACCTGGGTATATGGGTCGAAACAGACACGTACTTCAGCAACTTCCAGTAGATAACGCTTGGTGATATGAGTATCAAGGGAGATGACTACAAGAGAAAGCTAGTACCAGTGGTGGAAGAAAGAATTGATTCTTTTGATAAGACAGAGTTGAAATCATGAATTAGTCGCCTTAATAATTGCATACAACATTTTGTTAACCGGTCTAGTTTCCGTGTCTCCAGTAGCTTTTGATGATCCTGATACGATGTGTGCATGATTCGCTACAGCTGTCGAAGTTTTACTAGGTATTGTAATAGATATATTATGCGTATGTGTTCCTTCATTCGATGTTGTATGTCTACCCATTACAGCATTTTAAGTAGATTCATACGAGTTCCCTGAACCAGCTGTATCTCCTTAAGTATAATTTATATAGTGGTTATGGTCTCCAGATGGTTGAGTAGTAGTATTTACAGTGAACTCATTAATAACATGCGCATGAGTTCCATTATCTGACGTTACGATGTTGACATCGTGTATGTGAGACTTGATTGAGTCTACCTGTTCACTTAAAAGTGATCTCCCTGATTACTGACATCTAATAAATTTATCGTTCAAGTTAGGTGTTTAATTTACACCAAGCAAAGCAAACAGTTCCGGATACAAGGATGCACTGAATGAAGACCCATCACACAACAACCACTTTACAGGTAATTAAGTGTACTACTACACATTACATGTATAAATGATACAGCCAACCATCATTGAACTGGTTGAGGATACTGATCCTGATCCTGATCCGATGTTAAAGTCAAAGAAAGGAAGAATACCAGTTTCTCCCGTAGTTCTATATGGTGTGAACGCGATAGTCCATTCCTTTTATTCACCTCCAAAAGGGTAAGAAGTATCGGTGTTGCATACTCCCGATATGTATGTCTTAATACCTTCGAAGAATGCTTCTTGGAACGAGTACCCGTTGAACTCGTTGATATTGTTAGCGTAAACCGATTGTCTCACATTTCTCATAAGATAATCGTTATTCTAGTTGGTGTAGCCAGCATTCTCTGTAGGGATATCATTGTAGCAATCACCGCTTGGGAAAGAGTAGTATTTGGTCATGTCAGCATGTTTAGTGATCTGCTTAGTTATCTCCGTAGAAAACTTAGACAGCGCTGAACCGAGGACACCAATCTGGATGACACTGTACGACTATATGACAGCAAGATTGGAACTGAGTACAAGTTTTGTCCGATTCGTTGAGTCTACTAACAAGTTAAACTAAGTTATCAGATTAAGCACCATCTACAGATTTGTGTTGACTTATGTTTCTAATGTCGTTACTCGTTAATCTACACCGGTAGCGGATTGTTGCTACAAGGTTGTTATTTAAGAAGCTTGTGTAGTAGCTGAAGTCTCCATCGTAACCATTCTGCCAGTCAAA